>OGPV01001455.1_pt1 | contig 15987 bp, 9 predicted proteins | sample 1553001 | NCBI WGS metagenome assembly OGPV01 (sample SAMEA2580268, study PRJEB22360) | human gut metagenome | biome: human gut; feature: human-associated habitat; material: faeces | place: Denmark | collected 2008/2010
CTAACGGACTCAAGGGCGCTAGCCTAATTCAACATTCAACATTCAACATTCAACATTAAAATCTAAAGGTCCTGTCCGATATCAGAACGGAAGTACTTGTCGGTGAACTGGATCTTCTGTGCCTCAGCAAAGCTCTTCTTCAAGGCTTCTTCCTTGTCCTTGCCGTAGCTGCTTACGCAGATGACACGACCACCGTTGGTTACTACCTGACCATCCTTCATGGCTGTACCGGAGTGGAATACTACAGAGCCTTCTACATCATCGATGCCCTGGATAGGATAACCCTTCTTGTAAGCCTCAGGATAACCGCCGCTTACGAGCATCACGCAGACTGCAGCACGCTCATCAAACTCGATGCTGCGCTTGTCCAAGTCGCCTGCTGCTACACCTTCGAAGAGATCCACGATGTCGCTCTTCAGGCGGAGCATCACGCTCTCTGTCTCAGGGTCACCCATACGGCAGTTGTACTCGATGACCATAGGCTCGCCTTCAACGTTGATCAGACCGAAGAAGATGAATCCCTTATAGTCGATGTTCTCCTCAGCAAGTCCCTCTACGGTAGGACGGATGATGCGCTCGTCAACCTTCTGCATCCACTCCTTGGTAGCGAATGGTACAGGGGTAACACTACCCATACCGCCGGTGTTCAAACCGGTATCGTGCTCGCCGATGCGCTTGTAATCCTTAGCCTCAGGCAGAATCTTGTAGTTCTTGCCGTCGGTCAATACGAATACAGAGCACTCAATGCCGCTGAGGAATTCCTCGATGACTACGCGTGCAGAAGCATTGCCGAACATACCGCCGAGCATCTCCTTGAACTCTTTCTTAGCCTCTTCCAGGGTAGGGAGGATGAGAACGCCCTTACCGGCGCACAAACCGTCAGCCTTCAATACATAAGGAGCCTTCAGTGTCTCCAGGAATTTCAAGCCTTCCTCTACGTGCTCGCCGTCGAAAGTCTCATACTGGGCAGTAGGGATGTTGTGGCGCTTCATGAACTTCTTGGCGAAGTCCTTGCTGCCTTCCAATACGGCGCCAGCCTTTGATGGACCGATGACAGGGATGTTCTGGGTGCGAGGATCGTTCTTGAAGTCATCGTAAACACCCTTTACCAATGGGTCTTCAGGACCAACTACCACCATATCAACGCCATTCTCCACTGTGAAGTTCTTCAGAGCCTCAAAGTCATCGGCCTTGATATCAACGTTCTCGCCGACATTCTGTGTACCGGCATTACCAGGAGCGATAAAGAGTTTCTCACACTTCTCGCTCTGAGCGATTTTCCATGCTAAGGCGTGCTCGCGGCCACCGCCTCCTAACAATAAAATTTTCATTTGCTGTAAGTTATTGTTTGTTACTAAACTTTCGCAAGTAAGCCCCACACGCCCTGAAAGGGCAGAAGCCCCTAGCCCAGGGCATCGCCCTGGGTAATTACGGACGCAAACCTGTCGCCCTGTAAGGGCAAAAGCTTTAAAACTCCAGACAAAACATAAAGCTTTTGCCCTTACAGGGCGCCTTACTGATTGCCATTATACCCAGGGCGATGCCCTGGGCTAGGAGCTTTTGGGCCTTCAGCCCGTTCTTGAACCACTTGCGAAACTTGAATTTGTTATTTCAAATAATCGAAGAAATAATTGCTGATGCGCTCATGCAGATGAGTGCTCTGATGACCTCTCATGTTGTGAGGCTCGCCAGGATAGACGAAGAAGTCTGGCTGGGTGCCTGCTGCGATGCAAGCCTTGAGGAAGGTGAGGCAGTGCTGTGGCACTACAGTCACATCGTTCAAGCCCTGGATAATCTGCAGCTTGCCCTTCAGGTTCTTTGCCTGATAGAGCAGAGAGGTCTTCCTGTAACCCTCTGGGTTGGTCTGTGGGGTGTCCATATAGCGCTCGCCATACATCACCTCGTACCAGTGCCAGTCGATTACCGGACCGCCTGCTACGCCTACCTTGAACACATCAGGGTGGTTGGTCATCAGCGAGATGGTCATGAATCCGCCGAAGCTCCAGCCGTGAACGCCAATCTTGTCAGCATCTACATAAGGAAGCGTCTTCAGATATTCCACACCCTTCATCTGGTCTTGCATCTCAATCTGTCCGAGCTGGCGGAAGGTAGCCTGCTCGAAAGCCTTGCCACGGTTCTCGCTTCCACGGTTGTCGAGGATGAAGAGCAGATAGCCCTTTTCTGCCATGTAGGTTTCCCAACCACGGCTAGAGTAGTTCCAGCGGGCATCTACGTTGTGGGCATGAGGTCCACCATATACATATATAATGGAAGGATACTTCTTGTTTGGATCGAAGTTTACCGGTTTCACCATTCTCCAGTAGAGGTCTGTTTCGCCATCGGCAGCCTTGATGGAACCGCAGCTGTACTCAGGTACATTGTAGCCTTTCCAAGGGTTCTCGGCTGTGAAGTAAGCGGTGCGCTTGCCGTTCTCGGTATTCACGAGGGCAATCTTGCGAGGCACGGTAGGAGTAGAGTAGTTGTCGAAGACATACTGTCCGTTTTCGCTCAAAGTGGCGCTGTGCCATCCCTTGCCGCAATCATCTACCAGCGTACGCTTGCCGGTTTTTGTATCTACGGCAAAGATGTTTCGCTGGATAGGCGATTTCTCGTTGGATGCGATGATGATACTCTTGCGCTTGGTGTTGAAGCCGAGTACTTCCATCACTTCCCATTTGCCGGAAGTCAACTGCTTGATTTCGAGCGATTCTGTGTTGCTTGCCATGCGGCTTCCGTGCTTGCCCAGGGTGCAGAGGTAGAGGTGGTTGTAGCCATCCTTGCGGCTCTGCATGATAAAGCTGTTGCTGTCCCAAGGCAGGAACTGGATAGGATGACATGGTTCTACATATTTCTCATCGGTCTCGCGATAGAGTTCGCCTGTCTTCTCGCCGGTTTCTGCATTGTAGGCAGTCAGACGGCAGTCGTTCTGGTCGCGGTTCAGTTCGAACATATAGATGGTCTTGCTGTCCGGACTCCATGCGATGTTGGTGAAGTAGCGGTCGGTTGGATCGCCAGCCTTCAGATAGACGGTCTTGCCGGTCATGCAGTCGAACACGCCTACGGTTACCTTGTGTGATGTCTCGCCTGTCATCGGATACTTGTCTGGTGCAGGAGTAGCAATGCAACTCTGTGTTTCAGGATGATTGAAACCGATTTCTGGGATGTCGACCTGCGGATAGTCGGTTACCATACTCTGGTCCATGCGATAGAAGGCGAGCAGTTCGCCGTTCGGACTCCAGAAGGTTCCCTTGCTGATGCCGAACTCATCGCGGTGAACACTCTGTCCATAAACAATTTCGCGGCTTCCGTCCTTTGAGAGCTGGAAATCGTGAGATTTCTTCTCTTTTGTCAGGGCGTTGCTGGTTACATCGAAGGTACGCACATAGAGGTTGCTGCCCTTCAGATAGGCGAAGGCGTTCTGCTGGGCATTAGCCTCCAGGAGGTTCTCGCCGTCAGCAAAATCCATCTCGCTCAGCAGCTTATGCTTCTTGAAGTCTACGGTATAAGTCTTGCTGCCGTTGCTTACCATCACGATGCTCTTGCCTGCAAAAGGGAAGAGAGCATTGTAGAGGGCTCTTACCTTGATGTCCTTGGTAGGAGCAATCCACTGGTTGATGTCATTGATGCCGAAGAGTCTGGTCTCCTTGCCTGTCGTCTTGTTGACGAGATAGCAGGCATCCACATCCTGGCGAACGAGTTCATTGCCCCACCAGGTGCACCAGCGGTTCTTAGCTACCATGTTACGATAGTTGTTGCCGCCGAAGTTCAGGTCTTCCAATGTAAAGGTTTTCTCGCCTTTCTGAGCAGGAACCACGCCCTGAGCCTGTAAGTCGGTTGCATTCATAGCCATCATAATCATAGCAGCAAAAGATAATTTATAAATTGAATTCTTCAGATTCATTATATTCTTTACTTTACTTTATCGGGTTTACCACCCATGCGTCGTGAAACACGACGTATGGGTCGATATGTCTCTTTAATCCTCGTCGTCGAAGTCAACGCTGAAGTTCTTCTTGCCTCCGCGCTTGCCTCCGAAATCACGACCACCACGCTTGTCGCCCTTGAAGCCACCACGCTTGTCGCCTTTCTCGAAACGCTTTCCGTCGCGCTTGCCACCGAAGTCACGGCCACCCTTGCGGTCGCCCTTGAAGCTGCGGCTTCCACGCTTGTCATCGTCGTCATCATTGCGTCGACCGCCACCGATACGTGAACGGCCGCCCTTATGGAACTCAGCACGCTTCTTCTCGAAGTCTTCCAGACGGTGAGTATGGAACTTGAAAGAACGGATATCGTCCTCCTCGTTTTCAGTCTCCTCGCTTACACGCTTCTTGAATTCACGCTCCTTCTTGAAACGGTGCTTCTGAGCCATCTCGCTCTTCTCGCGCTCCGTCTTTACAATACCGCCTTCAGAACGGAAGTCCTTCATCTTGCCGTCGAACATCACATACTTGCGGAATTCGCACTCCAAGCTTCCGTTGAATACAGGAATCTTGATAGATGGTTTCAGACCAATCTGCTCGAAGCACTCCTCGCGGTAGCTCAATACCCAAGCCTCGTTGCCGGCAAAAGCCTTCTTGAAGCGCTCACCTATCATCTTGTAGGTGTTCAGGAGGTTAGGGGTAGAGATGCGCTCACCGTATGGAGGGTTCATCACGATGATGCTCTTCTCTGCTGGCTGGGTGAAGTCCTTGAAGTCCTGCTGGGCGATGGTGATATCCTTGCTAAGACCGGCAGCACGAACGTTGAGATTAGCTGTGTTTACAGCCTTCATGTCAACATCGTAACCATAGATATGGTGCTCGAACTCGCGCTCCTGAGAGTCGTCGTTATAGATCATGTCGAAGAGATCCTGGTCGAAATCGTTCCACTTCTCGAAGGCAAACTCCTTGCGGAATACACCTGGAGAGATGTTGCGGGCGATGAGGGCAGCTTCGATGGCGATGGTACCTGAACCACACATCGGGTCGATGAAATCGCATTCGCCCTTCCAGCCGGTCATCAGAATCATACCTGCAGCGAGAACCTCGTTCAGAGGAGCCTCTACCTGCTCCTGGCGGTAGCCACGGCGGTGCAGACTCTCACCACTCGAATCGAGACTCAAGGTGGCATTGTCTTCTGCAATGTGGATGTTGAGGCGGATATCCGGGTTAGATACGCTGATATTTGGACGTGTACCCTGCTTCTCGCGGAACCAGTCAACAATCGCATCCTTTACCTTGTAGGTTACGAAGCGTGAGTTGCGGAACTCCTCTGAGTAGACTACTGAGTCAACAGAGAAAGTCTTCTTCACGTCTAAGATGTCATCCCACTTGATCTTCTGGATCTGATCATACACCTCTTCAGCGCTTCTAGCCTTGAAGTGCTTGATAGGCTTTAAGATACGGATGGCTGTGTGCAACTGGAAGTTAGCACGATACATCATTTCCTTGTCGCCAGTGAAAGACACCATGCGGCGACCGATCTGTACATTATTGGCACCCAACTGGGTGAGCTCTTCAGCCAAGACAGGCTCGAGGCCCATGAAGGTCTTGGCAATGAGTTCAAATTCCTGTTCCATTATTGAATTCTATATCTAATAAACTTTGTTTTTCTTTTTTATATTTCTTTGTTTTCGGTTTCATATCCTTGGTAACCCATACATTGGCTCCCACTACGCAGCCTTCTCCGATGGTGATGCGACCGAGGATGGTGGCATTGGCGTAGACGATGACATCATTCTCGAGGATAGGGTGGCGAGGGATTCCCTTGATAGGATTGCCGTCCTTATCGAGAGGGAAACTCTTGGCTCCGAGGGTTACACCCTGGTAGAGTTTCACATTGTCGCCGATGATACAGGTAGCTCCAATCACCACACCCGTACCGTGGTCGATGGTGAAGTGCTTGCCGATGGTAGCCTCCGGGTTAATATCAATACCGGTTTCCGAATGCGCCAGCTCAGTCATCATTCTCGGAATGAGCGGCACTCCCAGTTCGTGCAGCACGTGAGCGATGCGGTAGTTGGTAATCGCCTTGATGACCGGGTAGCAGGAGATGATTTCTCCGTGGCTCATGGCAGCCGGGTCGCCCTCGTAGGCAGCCTCTACATCGGTTGCCAGAATCTTGCGCAGTCTCGGGAATTCCATGATTACCTTGGCTGCAATCACGCCTGCCTTGGCACGCTGGTGCTGCAGTTCAGCCTGGGTTTCCGTTTCGCAGTCGTTGGCGAAGCAGAGACCGGCGAGAATCTGCTCTGACAGCATCTCATAGAGTTTCTCTACTCTTACTCCAATATGATATTTGATGGTTGAGATATTTACCGAAGAATTGCCGAAATATCCCGGAAAGAGGATAGAACGGGACAAACTGATAATTTCTTCGAGCGCCTTGCCCGAAGGAAGTGGATTCCCGTCTCGATGCTGATGGAAGAGCCCCTTCAAAGATTCAGCGCTCGAAAGCTCCTCGATGGTCTCTGTCAGCTGATGAGTTAATGTATCTTTACTCATTTTCTTAATGTCTCAATAAAATTTGAGTGCAAAGATACGATTATTTTCTTGAATGACAAAGAAATAGCTACGGTTTTTTGTATTTTTTAGAGTGATTTTTTGAGGGATGAAAGACGGAAAGACCCATATACGGTGTTTTGCCGTACATGGGTCTGGCTTGTCTTATTTTGCGATGCTGTCCAGAAAGAGGAGCAGTCGGTTGGTGACGTTTACCTCTGAAACACCGGAATCGAAGTCGAGCGATACGAGGTTGAGTGTAGGGAAACGGTCATGGAGACGTTTCTCTATACCCTTGGAAATCACGTGGTTAGCGATGCAACCGAAAGGCTGGAGCGAGATGATGTTGTTCACGCCATCACGGATGTAACCTACGATGTCGGCAGGCAGAAGCCAGCCTTCGCCAAACTGGGCTGCGAGCGAAACCAGTCCCTGTACGTCCTTCGCATCATCATAGATATTGGTGAACGGACGGAAATAGCGGAACTTGCCGGCTGCCTTGTTTACCTGGCGCAATCTTCTGCCTATCAGCGCCTGATAAGCGCCCTTGATGATGAAATCGGGCACTTTGGTGCAACTCAGCCGCATGTGTTTCTGTATCTCCACATTCACAAATTCCTGCAGGAAGAAAGGGGCAAGCAGAGGCGGAACCACCTCAATGCCGCGCGAGATGATGTTCTGCTCCAGGAACTGGTGGGCGAAAGGATTGAACTTCAGGAAGATTTCGCCTACGATTCCTACCTTCGGCAGTTCTCTGTCGAGGGTCATCTGGTTGAATTCTTCGGCTGCCTGTTCCAGGAGTCGGATGAGTTCTTTGGCTGAATTCTGGGCGATAGGTCCGTCTATCAGCTGCATGTATTTATCGCGCAACTCTCTGGCAATGCCCGGTTTACGCTCTCTTACGATGCAGGCGTTGTACATTTCGTTGATTGCATCGCCATAGAAAATGGCGGTAACGATAATCTGACTGTATTTCAGCCAAGGCACATTGAAGCCGTCCTGCTCGTTGTAGTCTTGCTTGTCGTCTGTTGAGCCTGATGCTTCGCCTGTTGAGGCTGTTACACCGAGCGTGAGCAGCGGAATGTCCTGGAATCCATTGGAAATCATCGCACGTTTGATGAGACCGGCGTAGTTGGTTGCGCGACATTGGCCGCCCGTCTGACTCATCACTACTGCCGTATTGTTCAGGTCGTATCTGCCTGATTTCAAGGCTTTGATGATGTCGCCGACGATGAGTGTTGCCGGATAACAGACTTCGTTGTTGGCAAACTTCAAGCCGAGTTCGGCACTCACCTCATCGCTCATTGGAAGTACCTCTACATCATAGCCTATCAGTTTCAGGATAGGCGGAATGATAGGGGTGAGGTATTCGGTCATGAAAGGAGCGAGAATCTTGCGATGAATATCCTGCTTGGTGAATACCTTGGTCTGTTGTAAATGTTGAGTGTTGAGTGTTGAATGTTGAATGTTGAGTGTTGAATTCTTCACTCCCTTCAGGCTTTCTATCAGCGAGCGGACACGGAGTTTCAATGAGCCGATATTGCTCACATCATCTATCTTCAGCAGCGTGAACGGCTTGTTGTGGCGCTTCATGATGTCGCGAATCTCGTCCTGGATAAAACTGTCAGGGCCGCAGCCGAAGCTGGTCATCTGGACGAAATGAACCTCATCGCCCTGTTCGGCTGCCCATTGCGCTGCCTTCAGAATGCGGTTCATATACGCCCATTGCTTCACGAGATAAGTCTCTGGCTGACAGTTGTATGCTTCGTTGTTGTCTTGGCTGGCTAATGCTGCCTCATTTCTTTCTGCCGCCAGGTCCTCCAGATTGAATTCTTTGAAATCAGCAAAGAGATTACCCCGGGCGATGTCTTCGCTGATGACGTTGACTCCCAGATTGGCTATCATCTCGCTCAGCTTGTGCTGAATCAGCGGGTCTGTATGATAAGGACGGCCAGCCAGCAGAATCGTAAGTCCCTTGTTTGGCTTCTGAGTCTTGTCTTCGTTCGTTTTCTGAGCCTCTGTTTCTTCATTTTTCAGAATCTCCCAGCCCTGTTTCTTGATTTCAGCTGCATATACTGCCTGAGCATAGAGGGCCTCTCTCAGCGCTTTATGGGCAGTCTTCTTGCTTACTCCCAGTTGCTTGAGATAATCGGTAATCTGCTTTTCCAGCGCCTTAGGTTGGGCAAAGTTGATGACGGGCGTATCGATCGGTTTCTTCAGATTGATGACCGACTTGATGACATCGCTGTAGCCCGAAACGACCGGACAGTTGAAGCTGTTCAGTGTATTCTTCGGGTCGTCATTATGTTCATAAACCACGTATGGCATGAGGATGCGGTCAACCTTCGGGTTCTCGTTGAGTTCCTTCAGATGACTGTGAGCCAGTTTAGCCGGGAAGCAGATATTGTCGCTCATCACCGTATTCAAGGCTCCTTCATACTGGCTGAAAGTGGAATCGGAAGAGAGAATCACGCCCAATCCGGCTGCCCGGAGCAGTGCATTCCAAAACGGATATTCCTCGTACATGTTGAGGATGCGAGGAATGCCTACTTTGACGCTGTGTTTTACAGCGTCAAGTGGGTTAACTTCTTCTCTATCAAAGAGTAAGCTGTATTTGTATTCGTAAATGTTTTTGCCTTTTATCCCGTTTGCTCCCTTGTTGTTAAACACACGCTCACACTTGTTTCCGGAGTAGAATCGGTTGCCGCCGGCAAAGGTGTAGCGGGAAACATAACAATGGTTTTCGCAGCCTTTGCATTGCAGTTGCTTGGTTTCATAATGAGCCAGATTCTGGAGATCATCGATGGATCTTGATGAGGCAGGGTGCTCGTCTTCTGCAGATGTGCGATGCTTGTAATCTGCCGCCGCATGAAGGGCACAGCCGTAGGCACCCATCAGTTCCGGCATGTTGCTGCGTGCCACTTCGGTATGGGTGAGTAACTCAAATGCTCTTACCACCGCATCGTTTCTCATCGTACCACCCTGCACAACGATTTTGCCTCCAAGGTTCTCATTACCATGGAGTTTCAATACCTTATAAAGACAGTTCTTGATGACCGAATAAGAGATTCCGGCAGAAATATCAGCTACAGATGCGCCCTCTCTGAGCACCTGCTTCACCTTCGAGTTCATGAAGACGGTGCAGCGGGTTCCCAGGTCGCAGGGAGCCTTCGACTGGCAGGCGAGTTGGGCAAAATCGCCTACAGAATAACCCATATTGTTGGCAAAGGTCTGGATGAATGTTCCGCAGCCCGAACTGCACGCCTCGTTGAGTTCCATGCGCACCACAGCCCCTTTCTCCACGAAGATAGCCTTCATGTCCTGTCCGCCGATGTCCAGGATAAAACTCACGTCGGGCATGAGTGAGGCAGCTGCTCTTTCGTGTGCCATTGTTTCGATAATGCCACTGTCGAGGCCGAAAGCCGCCTTGATAAGTTCTTCGCCGTAACCTGTAGAGCAGGAACCTACGATTTCCAGTTCAGCGCCTCGTAATGCAGCTTCCTGCTTCAGGGCGTTCAGTCCATCCGCTACTGCCTTGATCGGATTTCCCAGATTCAGGCGGTAATTGGTAAAGACAATATCTCCCGTAGGCGTCTCCGCATTCATCCTTACCGCAACAATCTTCGTCGTAGTAGAGCCCGAGTCAATACCAATCACAACCTGCTGTTTTCCTTTATTCAGCGGTTGGGTTTCGGTAGCGAATTTCGCCTTTGATTTGAGCCATTCCTGGTGCTCTTTCTCGTTCTTGAACAGAGGCAGCAGACTGCTGGTCCATTCCGTTTGTATTTCTTTTTTCATCCGACTTCTGAGAACAGATACTGAGGCTGCAGAATCTGCCGATTTAGCCCGGTAAGCACAGCCCAGAGCCGGAATGAGATTGCTGTTTCCGGATACGATGAAGTCGTTTGGAGAGAGATGGAGATAGTCGCAGAAAGCCTTACGGAGAGCCGGAAGAAAGGTAAGCGGACCGCCGCAGAGCAGGATAGGAGCCTCGAAGCTGATGCCGTGAGAAAGCGTTACCACCGTCTGTACGGCGATGGAATGGAAGATGCTGGCTGCAATATCTGCTTCGGGCAGATTGCGCGCCATCAGGTTCTGGATGTCGGTCTTGGCGAATACGCCGCAGCGGGCAGCCATCGGATAAACGTGCTCTGCCTTCATCGCCAACTCGCTCATCTTCTGGTTTTCTACGCCCATCAGCACACTCATCTGGTCGATGAAAGCGCCCGTTCCGCCGGCACAGTTGCCGTTCATGCGCAGTTCCATATTTCCGTTTTCCTTGAAGAAGATAACCTTCGCGTCCTCGCCGCCAATATCGATGAGCGCCTTCGCTTCAGGATGGGCAGTACGGGCATAGACCGATGCAGCCACCACCTCCTGTACAAACTCCGCCTGGAGCTGTTCGGCAGTAGCCATTCCTACGCTTCCCGTTACGCAGATTCTTGCCTCTGCATCGCCGGTAAGGGCTAAAATCTCATCGAAATATTGCGACACAAGTTCGTTGACACGAGCGTTGTGGCGTTCGTATTTTGAGTAAATTACCTGGTTATCGCTGTCGATAACGGCTATTTTGGCTGTCGTAGAGCCAACGTCCAATCCTATGTAATATGTCTTCTCCATTTCTCTTATCTCAAGTATTTTCTCTTATCTTCCAGTATCTTCTTATCTTCTAGTGGCTTTTCCCAAGTTCCATCTGCTCTCTTCTCATATCCCTGAAAGCGCTCCAGGCTATCGGAACCGCAACGGCAAACGAGCAGCAATCTGCCCACATCTGACACATCTCCACGCCCAGCAATCCGAAGAAATAGGGGAGGATGAAGATGAGCGGAATGAAGAAAAGTCCGCTGCGTGCTGCCGCTACGATGTTGGCTCTCACCGGTTTACGGATGGTCTGCATCAGCATGTTGGTGAGCACGATGCTGGCTACGAGCGGAAAACTGAGCACCTGCCATCGCAAAGCCACCGAACCTACGGCTACAACCGCTGCATCATCGCGGAAGATGCTGATGATGGAAGTTGAGAAGATGAAGCCGAGAAGGGCGCAGACGGCGAGGAAAACCGTGCCGCATTTAATGCAGAAAAAGAAGGCTTCCTTTACGCGCCCATAGAGTTTGGCACCGTAGCAGAATCCGCAGAGCGGCTGGAATCCCTGTCCCAGACCGATGACCATCGCATAGGTGAAGAAGGAAATGCGGGTTACGATGCTCATGCCCGCAATGGCTGCATCGCCAAACGCACCTGCTGCCACATTGAGCATCAGCGTAGCGATACTTCCCAGTCCCTGTCTTGACAGCGAAGGGGTTCCACCGAAGATAATCTCCTTGGCAAAGGCGCGGGTAGGGGTGAAATTGCTGAGACGGATGCGGATGTTCTCGCCTTTATGCGTCATCCAGAAGAGCATAGCGCAGCCGAAACACTGGCTGGTGAGGGTGGCTACGGCGGCTCCGGTAATGCCCAGCTGGAAGTAGAGAATGAGCAGAGGAGCCAGAATCAGATTGAGCAGCACACCCGACATGATGCCCTTCATCGCATACATCGTATTGCCCTGAAATCGCATCAAATTATTCAGCGTAAGCGAGGTGGTCATAAAGGGAGCACCCAGCAGAATAATGCCCAGATAACGCTCTGTATAAGGAAGAATAGTGGGCGTAGAACCCATCAGAAGACAGAGCGGTGTGAGGAAAAGATGACCCAGGATGGCGATGAGGAGACCGGTAAGAAAACTCAGCACAAAGCCCGTTGTTGCCATCTTCTGTGCCTCTTCCGTATGCTTGGCGCCCAACTGTCGCGAAACATAATTGCCCGCTCCGTGACCGAAGAAGAAACCAATCGCCTGAATCACAGCCATTACTGCAAAGGAAACGCCTACCGCTGCCACACTCTGCGTGTTGATGCTGCCCACGAAATAGGTGTCGGCGAGGTTGTACATACTCGTCGACAGCATACTGATAATCGTTGGTATGGCCATCGTGAAAATCACATGATGCACAGGGGCATGTGTGAGGAACGTATAGTTGTCTCTTTTCTCTTTCTTCATAACTTTATGATGCTCTTTTGGGGCATTTCAACCTGCAAAGGTACATAAATATCCACAAAGTTGGACAATTATGAACAAACTTTTATAAATTTATAAGAAAAGAGTTGCATTATTCATAAATTTATTGTATTTTTGCACCGCAATTGAATATATATACATAAAACAATATACTAATGAATGATGAGATAAGAATCATACCGATAACGACTAAAAAAGGGCTGAAAACCTTCATTCAGTTTCATTATGATCTCTACAGAGGCCATAAGTTTGCCATTCCTTTTTTGCGTTTCGACGAGATGAATACGCTGGACCCAAAGAAGAATCCTGCCTTTGAATTCTGCGAGGCTCAATACTTCCTGGCGGTTGACAGCGAGGCTCGTATCGTAGGTAGAATTGCTGGCATTATCAACCATCGTGCCAACGAAGAGTGGAACAAGAAGCAGGTTCGCTTCGGCTGGTTCGATTTCGTGGATAATGTTGCGGTTTCCTGTGCCTTGTTGCGCGCGGTAGAAAACTGGGGCAAGAGCAAGGGAATGAACGAATGCGTAGGTCCGCTCGGATTTACGGATATGGACCGTGAGGGCTTGCTCATCGAGGGCTTCGACCGGAAGTCTACGATGTATATCAATTACAATTATCCTTATTACAAGACGCATCTGGAGAGTTTTCCGCTCTATGAGAAGGATAACGACTGGCTGGAGTACCGCATCAGGATTCCGGAAGTGACACCGGCTAAGTTTGCCAAGACTGCCCAGATGATAGAGAGCCGATATAATCTGCATGTTTATAAGTTTACCCGCCGGGAACTGACCTCGGGAGGAATGGGCAGGAAGGTGTTCGAAATCTTGAACGAAACTTATAAGAATCTCTATGATTTCCAGCAGCTTACGGAGAAGCAGATAGATGAATATGTAAATACTTATATCAAGAAGGCTGACTTGAACCTGGTAACGGGTGTGGTGGATGGCAACGCTGGCAACAAACTGGTTGCCTTTGGTGTTTCCTTCCCTTCGTTTACCGATGCGCTGCGCGAGATAGGCGATGGCAAGCTTTTCCCTACGGGTTGGCTGAAGGTGCTGAAGGTTCTGAAGTGGCACAAGACGGATACGGTAGATTTGCTCTTGATTGGTGTTCTTCCGGAATATCGCAAGAAGGGAGCCAACGCGCTTATTTTTGCCGATTTGATAGAGCAGTACCATCGTTATGGCTTTAAGTGGGCTGAGGCAATGCCGCAGATGGAGACCAATACCGGTGTTCAGAGCCAGTGGCAGTATCTGGAGAGCGAACAGCATCGCCGTCATCGCTGCTATAAGAAGAAGATTTAAAAGTCTCTGTTTTGAGCCGTTTAGGCGTAAAAAGATAGAAAATGGGCTAAAAAGTTAAAAATACTAACTCGCTCTAAATTGGACTTTGATTGAAAATCAAGAAGTTGGTCGTTTGCCTATATTATATAGGTAACAATATGGAAACGAGCGGACTTCTGCTCGTTTCTGTATTTTGCAATATGCAAAGAACGCCTCAATTCGGGGACAAAGATACGATATTTTTCTTAATATCCCATAATTTGCAAGAAGAGAAACATAGAAATTAGGACTTTTTTACATAAAATCTTCTGTTCAGATATGTTCCTATTCTTTTATATTATCACCCCCACTGACATAAGAAAGAACCAAACGGCGAACCACGGCATGAATGTCTTCATTAGGGAACTTCTGGCGATATTTCTCCGTAAGGTCTTCGCAGAAATACATCTTGCTATCAACCAGAGAATTAGGAATATTTTGATGCATAAACACATCGTATGTTGCAACAGGCTTGCCATCCTTTGTGTCGACAGGCACAATATTCTCCTTATGCCAACCTTGTCCAGATGCGGTAGGGAACAATCTATAATTGTCCTTATACTCCACTTTACCAGCGATGCTCAGTATATACCCGTCAGCAGACTTATCGTCCTCAGGATTCACCGCATATAGCATATATGCAGGAGAAAGCATCGAGTGGCTTTTTATGATAAACTGATATTTCTTGCTTCCTCCAAAAGGAGGGTTTGCCTTCAAATCCTGCTCTATATCCTCACGAATTTGTGGCGCATCCACCACAAACTCTACTTCGCCAGTATAATTGACGACAGTTTTCCATGACTGTGGATTGGGCTGAATAACTTCACCATTGTCATTGCTGTTGTCACACGCACAAAAAGCCAAGACTACCAACAGTAGTAAGACTGTTTTTTTTACTAAATACTTCATATCCTAATTTGTTTATTAAACCTATTCTAATGTTAAACGTAGAATATGCCTAAAGATTGCTCTATTCTACGTTTTTAACATTCCATCTAAAACTTGCCAACACTCACAAGAAGCAATCATTTCCCCGCTTCCTACTGACCCTTACGGTAGATGGCAACAAAGCGGTTAGCGATATTGATGAGTTTCTGCCGGGCGTTAGGATCACTTACATCATCAAAACTCCAGTTGGGAAATTCGCCACGCATCTTGGAGAAACGCTTGGAGATGACACTGGCATTGGTCAGGTCGGAAGGCAATTTCAGCTGCTCTGTAAGATACTTGCAGAAAGATGCGCCATTATCAAATTTGCCTTCAAAATCTTTGATATCAGAGAGCGCCACCATAATCAGGGCATAGTCTTTCTTCAAAGGAATAGCCTTCTCGTCTATCATCTTCTGCAAGGCTCGCTTTACTCTTTCTCCCTGGCTCAAGTCGCCCCATTTCTTCTCATTATCTTCTTCCGTTTTTTCCTGCCCGCCGTTTTCCTGATGCTCATCGTCTGTCACTTCCAATTCCAATGTCCTCTTCTGTTCAGGCTCGAATCCGTGCAGATATTCTTCATCATTGTTCTGGCGCATCAGTTCATTGATCTGAGATGAAACGAAGAAACCATCCTCGCCATAATAACCGATTTTGGCTGCCAGCTGTTCAACCACATCCCGGTTCTTCTCCAGCGATTCCAGGCATCGGTTAGAAAACTCATAAGCCACATAACCTTTCCATTGCGCCATAATCATTACCGAAAATTGAGACAATTTCGACTCCAAAGGCATCATCTGAAGTATCACAGCTGCCATATACAGGATGACAAATACGATTCTCTGCCGCTCGTCCTGAGCTGTAGTATACTCATCCTCGTCAACATAGTTTTTTTCATATTGCCCTATTCCTTCCACAAAGGCCAGGCGGCTCTCCGTATCGGTATGCGAAAACATCATTTTGTCTACGATGCAGAATACCTCATAAAAAACATCCTCGCATGAACATCTGGACGTAGGAAACCAAGTCTTGTCATTGAAAATGTCATGAGATTCTGTGGATGAACATCTCGGTTAATAAATCCTGAGATATTCATCACACAGAATTTGGGTATTGCATTTTAGAGGTTGATTTGAAAACCAATACTTTTCTAAAAACGATTAATCTCATCCTCAGCAGAACCGCTTCCGTTGTATTTATC
>OGPV01001465.1_pt1 | contig 15915 bp, 12 predicted proteins | sample 1553001 | NCBI WGS metagenome assembly OGPV01 (sample SAMEA2580268, study PRJEB22360) | human gut metagenome | biome: human gut; feature: human-associated habitat; material: faeces | place: Denmark | collected 2008/2010
AATCGCCGAATTTTCTCTTTTTACTGGAGACACTCAGCAGATAGTCGACCGAGCAGTCATAGAACCGTGCAAGCCGGATCACATAGTCGATCGGGATGTCGCGGATTCCTTTTTCGTAGCGGGAATAGACGTCGCGGTTGCATTCGAGCAGGGCAGAAATCTCTTTGATGGTGAGATCCTGATCGATCCGCATATCTTCAATTCTCTGGTATTTCATACGTTGTACCATCCTTTCAGATTCAAACCCATACTACCAAACGGTTGGATGGACAAAGTTAAATCAGATCATATGGTCGCAAATTGGAGAATGGGGCGGGAGAAAGAAACGGCGGGTGAAGACAGCCTGTGCAGAAAGCAGAAAAATATGTACGGCAGAAATGGGGGAACGAATGGGAAAAGTAGAAAGAATAGAAATAGAAGATTTTGTCCAGAATATAGTGGAACGGATGGAGACGCCGGAAGCGTTTGAAAAAATGATCAGCCGGGAGGAAGAATGCGAAGCGCAGGGGCAGGAGAGCCGTCTGAGGGATGTGCTGAAGAAAGAATGGCCGGTGGACGAAAAGGGAGAGCGCATCTATCAGATCACTAATATATATGAAGAAAAAGCAGAAGAACTCCTCATTGTAGAACTGTATACCGGCATCCACCTGGAAAACGGAGTCCCGTGCGGGCATTTTACGCTGTATCTCTGCGGGGAGCCGGACGGATGGAAACTCAGCGAAACGCGGATGATGGAATATCTGCAGAATCTGTAAACGAAAAAGCAAAACAGGGAGGACAGGGAAAAGAAAAACTGTCCTCCTGCTTTTGCTGCGGCGGAGACACCGGAAAGTCAGGATCCATACGGCCGCTTCTCATCGCTGATGCCGACCAGATAATCCAGACTGACCTGATACAGCTCCGCCAGACGGATGGCAATGGAGATCGGCAGCTGCCGGGACTCCGGGAGGGCAAGGGAGTTGGGCGGCTGCCGGACGCCTTTTTCATATCGGGTATACACATCGCGGTTGCAGCCGAGATAGTCGGCAACCTGGCGGATCGTCAGATCGTGGTCCGTGCGCAGATCCTCCAGTCTCTGATATTTCATGATTCATCACCTCTGAGAAAAATGCTACTAAATGGTCGTATCAAAATGGCAGAATCCTACCATACGGCTATAGCGCCTTTGAAACAGTAGAATGCAATAAAAAAGAAAAGTCAGATTCCTTTTCAGAAAGAAAACGGTTTATACTTTTTTCACAATTTCTTCATAGAAAAACCGGGAAAAGGTGTTGACAAACAAAAGGCAGCGTGCTATCTTAAGAGCATAGATGTTAGCACTCCACTGAAACGAGTGCTAACAGGACTATACAACAGGAAGGAGCTTATCTTAGTGGATACAGAATTGGATGAAAGAAAAAGAAAAATATTAAAAGCGATCATCCAGACGTATCTGGAAACGGGCGAGCCGGTCGGCTCAAGAACGATTTCCAAATACACGGATTTGAATTTAAGCTCCGCCACAATCCGGAATGAAATGTCCGATCTGGAAGAGATGGGTTACATCTTACAGCCCCACACTTCCGCAGGACGCATTCCTTCCGATAAAGGCTACCGCCTCTATGTAGATGAGCTGATGCGGGAAAAAGAACAGGAAGTTGCAGATATCAAAAACATGGTCATTGAAAAAACAGACCGAATGGAAAAAGTTCTGCAGCAGGTTGTCAAAGTCCTCGCTTCATCTACCAACTATGCAACGTTGATTACAGGACCGGAATATCACAGAAATAAAGTGAAATTCATCCAGCTCTCAAAAGTCAATGAAGAGCAGCTCCTGGCCGTCATCGTCGTAGAAGGCAACCTGGTGAAAAACCAGATGATCGACCTCGACGAGACCATCAACGATGAACAGATATTAAAGCTGAACCTGCTTCTGAACACACAACTCAATGGCCTGACCATTGAAGAAATCAATCTTGGCATGATCAAGAAGATGAAAGAGCAGGCAGGCATCCACTCCGGCATCATCAGCAAAGTGGTCGATACCGTAGCGGAAGCCATCGCAGTCAGTGAAGAAGATGTGCCGGTGTACACCAGCGGCGCAACCAACATTTTCAAGTACCCTGAGCTTTCCGACAGCAGCAAAGCCAGCCAGCTGATCTCCACATTCGAGGAACGGCAGAAACTGGTCGATATGATCAAAGGAGCTGCCGAGGAGCAGGACGGAGAGGAAAATACCGGTATTCAGGTATACATCGGAAATGAATCTTCGATGGAACCCTTACGGGACTGCAGCGTGGTCACCACCACATACGATATGGGAAACGGTATGCGCGGAACAATCGGTATCGTGGGACCAAAGCGGATGGATTACGAAAATGTGGTAGATAACCTGAAAACATTAAAAGTTCAACTGGACGCCGTCTTCAAAAAGCCGGACACAGGTGAGTAGAAAGGTGGAATGATCAGTGAGCGAAGAAAATAGAAAGAAAGAGGAAACCATGGAAGAACCTACACGCGAGATGGAAAAAGAAACCGGAGCAGAGACCGATCTGCCGGAAACCGAACCGGCTGCGGAGCAGGAAGAAGCAAAGAAAGCAGCAGAGGCAAAAGAAGCGGAAGCTGCAGAAGAAACTGCTGAGGATGGCAAAGAACGAAAGTTCTTCAAAAAGAAAAAAGATAAAAAAGATGAGAAAATCGAAGAGCTGACTGACCGCCTGACCCGTCAGATGGCAGAGTTCGATAACTTCCGCAAACGCACCGAAAAAGAAAAAGCAAATATGTATGCCATTGGAGCAAAAGACATCATCGAGAAGATTCTTCCGGTTGTTGACAGCTTCGAGCGCGGACTTGCAACGGTGGAAAACCCGGAGGAAGATCCGTTCGCAGACGGCATGAATAAAGTATACAAACAGTTTACCACAGCACTCGATGAACTCGGTGTAACCGTGATCGAGGCCGTTGGAAAGGAATTCGATCCGAATCTGCACAACGCAGTGATGCATGTGGAGGATGAGGAAGCCGGCGAGAACATCGTCGTAGAAGAGTTCATGAAGGGCTACATGTACAAAGGTTCCGTAGTCCGTCACAGTATGGTCAAGGTGGCTAACTAAGCCTTGAAGATAAATAAATAGAAATTAAACCATTTTTTAGCATAATTCATTGAGGAGGAAACAACAATGGGCAAAATTATTGGTATTGACTTAGGAACAACAAACAGCTGTGTAGCCGTAATGGAAGGGGGACAGCCAACAGTTATCGCAAACGCAGAGGGTGAAAGAACAACTCCATCTATCGTAGCATTCACAAAAACAGGTGACCGTCTGGTCGGCGAGCCGGCAAAACGTCAGGCTGTAACAAACGCAGACAGAACCATCCGTTCCATCAAACGTGAGATGGGTACTGATTATAAAGTAGACATCGAAGGAAAGAAATACTCTCCGCAGGAGATCTCCGCTATGATCCTTCAGAAACTGAAAGGTGATGCAGAGAACTACCTTGGTGAGAAAGTAACAGAAGCAGTTATCACAGTTCCGGCTTACTTCAATGACGCACAGCGTCAGGCAACCAAAGATGCCGGTAAAATCGCAGGTCTTGATGTAAAACGTATCATCAACGAGCCTACCGCAGCAGCTCTGGCATACGGACTGGATAACGAGAAAGAGCAGAAGATCATGGTATACGACCTTGGAGGCGGTACCTTCGATGTTTCCATCATCGAGATCGGTGACGGTGTTATCGAAGTTCTTTCCACAGCAGGAAACAACCGTCTGGGCGGCGATGACTTCGACCAGAAAGTAACAGATTACATCCTTGCTGAGTTCAAGAAACAGGAAGGCGTAGATCTTTCCAATGATAAAATGGCTCTGCAGAGAATCAGAGAAGCAGCAGAGAAAGCAAAGAAAGAGCTTTCCAGCGCAACTACAACCAACATCAACCTGCCGTTCATCACTGCAACCGCAGATGGCCCGAAACATCTCGATATGAACCTGACAAAGGCTAAATTCGATGAGCTGACCCACGACCTGGTAGAGAAAACCGCAGAGCCGGTACAGAGAGCACTTTCTGATGCAGGTCTGCAGGCATCCGAGCTTTCCAAAGTCCTTCTGGTAGGCGGATCTACCCGTATCCCGGCTGTACAGGATAAAGTAAGACAGCTGACCGGACACGAGCCGAGCAAGAGCCTGAACCCGGATGAGTGCGTAGCACTTGGTGCTTCCGTACAGGGCGGTAAACTTGCAGGAGATGCCGGCGCAGGCGACATCCTTCTTCTGGATGTAACTCCGCTGTCTCTGTCCATCGAGACGATGGGAGGTATTGCAACTCGTCTGATCGAGCGTAACACCACCATCCCGACCAAGAAGAGCCAGATCTTCTCCACCGCAGCTGATAACCAGACAGCAGTAGATATCAACGTAGTACAGGGTGAGCGTCAGTTCGCGAAAGACAACAAATCCCTCGGCCAGTTCCGTCTGGATGGAATTCCGCCAGCAAGAAGAGGCGTTCCGCAGATCGAGGTTACCTTTGATATCGATGCCAACGGTATCGTAAATGTATCTGCAAAAGACCTGGGAACAGGAAAAGAGCAGCACATCACCATCACCGCAGGCTCTAATATGTCCGACAGCGAGATCGACAAAGCAGTCAAAGAAGCTGCTGAGTTCGAAGCTCAGGATAAGAAACGCAAAGAAGCAATCGACGCAAGAAACGATGCAGACTCTATGGTATTCCAGACCGAGAAAGCAATCGAGGAAGTCGGCGACAAGCTGGATGCAAACGATAAGACAGCAGTAGAAGCTGACCTGAACGCACTGAAAGACCTCATTGCAAAATGCAATCCAGAAGAGATGACAGATGCACAGGTAGCTGACCTGAAAGCAGCTCAGGAAAAACTGATGACAAGCGCTCAGAAACTGTTCGCAAAGCTGTATGAGCAGCAGGGCGGCGCAGCAGGCGCTGGTGCCGGAACAGCTGGTGCAGGCCCGGATATGGGAAATGCAGGAACAGCAGGCGGCCATGACGACGATGTCGTAGACGCTGACTACAAAGAGGTTTAATTTTCAGCATGTCACACTCCGTGAAAATACCGACTGTGAGTTGAAACAATAAGTAAATAAACGCAAAAAGCCCTGTGAGGCGAATGTTTGCAGGGGACGGAAAATACATTCCGCCCCCTGTATTTATGCTGGTATTGCTTTCGGAAAAGTGCTATACTGGAGCGTGCGGAAAAACATTTCTGCAAAGATGAAATTTGTGGAACAGAAATGAAAAGGTGAACATAAATGGCAGAAAAAAGAGATTATTACGAGGTCCTCGGCGTAGACCGCGGAGCGGACGATGCAACATTAAAAAAAGCATACCGTAAACTGGCCAAGAAATACCATCCGGATATGAACCCGGGCGACAAAGAGGCCGAGGCAAAATTTAAAGAGGCGACAGAAGCCTATGGCGTGCTGAGTGATCCGGACAAACGGCGTCAGTACGATCAGTTTGGCCACGCTGCATTTGAAAACGGCGGTGGCGGCGCAGGAGCCGGCGGATTCGGCGGCTTCGACTTTGGCGGCGGAGATATGGGTGATATCTTCGGCGATATTTTCGGCGACCTGTTCGGTGGCGGCGGAAGCAGAAGAAGAGCAAACAATGGACCGATGAAGGGAGCAAACCTCCGCGCTGTTGTCCACATTACGTTTGAGGAAGCTGTTTTCGGATGCCAGAAAGAGCTCGAGATCAACCTGAAGGATACCTGTACAACGTGCCACGGAACCGGCGCAAAACCAGGAACTTCACCGGAAACATGCTCCAAATGTAACGGTACCGGTCAGATTACGTACACACAGCAGACCATGTTCGGTTCTGTGAGAAACGTGACAACGTGTCCGGATTGTAACGGAACCGGAAAGATCATTCGCGATAAATGTACCGCATGCCACGGCACGGGCTATACATCCAGCAGAAAACGCATTCAGGTCAACATTCCGGCCGGAATCGACGATGGACAGAGCATCCGGATCCGTGAAAAAGGTGAGCCGGGTGTAAACGGCGGACCGAGAGGAGATCTGCTTGTCGAGGTTCAGGTAACCCGTCATCCGATCTTCCAGAGACAGGATATGAACATTTTCTCCACTGCACCGATTACGTTTGCCCAGGCAGCACTCGGCGGCGATGTGAAGATCAGCACCGTTGACGGAGACGTTCTCTACACTGTAAAACCGGGAACCCAGACCGATACGAAGATCCGTCTGAAGGGAAAAGGTGTTCCGTCCCTTCGCAACAGCAATGTGCGCGGTGATCACTACGTAACACTCGTAGTCCAGACTCCGACGAAACTGAATGAGAAAGCAAAAGAAGCCCTCCGCGCCTTCGACGAAGCCTGCGGAAACCGCCCGGCAGCAGAAGCAAAAGCAGCCGATGGTGAGAATACCGCAGAACAGCCGAAGAAGAAAAAAGGGTTTATGGATAAGGTGAAGGAAGCGTTTGAGGATATTGATAAATAAAAAATCTATCTGTTTTTGTTCTCATTCGGACAAAATTTCTCACAGACTTGAGCATGTAGAATATGAAAAGTCTTTTCCAACACGCTCTAATATGAAAGAAATAGAAAATATGAGATAAATGAAAAGAAGAACCTGCAGGAGAAACAGGTTCTTCTTTTTTGACAAAATTTAAAAATACAGAATATTCAGAAAATTGCAAATATTGATCTAAATCAAGAGAATGATGAGATGTGAAAAACTGTTCATGATATAATTAACAAAATTGCATAGGAATAAAAAAGATTGATGTTATGTAATGTAAAATAAAAAGGCAGAAAGGAAATAGAGCGGTTGGAAAATGAAAATATAGAAAAACAGGAGTTCTTCAAAACTTATTTAGGTATCAAAAATAAAAATGTGCTGAGCAGTCTGGAACAAATGGCGTATGTCTGGAAGGTGAAAGATAAGGAAGTTATCATTCGAGAAGGGGAACCGCTGCCATGCGTTCCTTTTCTGATATCGGGCATTGTAAAAGGGTATTGTGAAAGCAAGGGAGATGGAAAAGAGCATGTTTCCTGCTTTGGTTATTTAAAAGGAGACATTGTTGTAGGAATTTCCAATTTATCCGTAAATGTGAAATCACTTTTGACGATAGAATCAATCAGTTCGTGTACCATGCTGTGCGTCCCGATACCAGAATTGTTGAAGTTGATTGAGCAATCGCCGGAAATGATGCGTTTATATAACCGTGCACTCAGCCTTGCATATAAAAAGCTAATTGAACATGAGGATATTGTTGCAAACCACAGGGCAAAGGAACGATATCAATATTTTGTTGATACCTATCGGGATCTGGTAGACGTTGTGAGTAAGAAAGATATCGCTTCCTATCTGCATTTATCGCCGGAGAGTCTGAGCCGTGTCCTGAAAAGCTATAAGGAAGAAAAATAGAAAAACGAATCGAAAAGTGATGCGCGCTGAGCGGAAAAATTTAATCAAATCAAGGAAATCCCTGTTTTCATTGAGAAAAGCAATAAGCAGTGAGGCGGGGAATTGCGTGAATCAGGAGGGGAAAGCCCCTTATAAGAGAGAAGACGGCAGATCTAAAAAAAGCAGATTATAAAGTACAAAAAAGAAATGGAAGGGGAAGAAAAATGGCATTTTTAGATGGAGTAAAAGGAAAAATTTCAAAAGCAGGATATTCAACTATGCAAAAAGCAAAGGATTTGTCGGAGATTACGAAACTGAATATGGCGGTTTCTGAATCGGAGACGAAAATCAATGAAATCTACAGTGAAATAGGATATAAAGTTTACTGTGCATATCGGGAAAATCCGCTGGAAGAAGTCAAAGAGGAAATTGGCCAGATCCGGGAGCTGGAAGAGGCTATGGAAGCATGCAAACTGCAGATCCAGGCAATCAATGCAATGAACAGCTGCCCGCGCTGCGGTGCAAAAATCAAACCGGAAATGATGTTCTGCAGCAGCTGTGGAATGAAACTGCAGAGTGAAGAACAGGAAACGGTGGAAGAAGAACAGGAACGGCCGGCTTTTTGCAGTGAATGCGGAGCACCGCTGGAACCGGATATGAAATTCTGTACGGTTTGTGGACATAAAGTTGACGAGTAAAATCGAGAGCGTGTTTGAAAAAGCAAAGCACAGAAGAGAAGATCAAATCAGACAGCAAAAAGATAAATGATCCAAAATAGGGAGGTGGATTTTGGATCATTTATTGCAAAGAAAAAAGATTTGTGGATAAAAAGGGACAGGAGAGGAAAACAAGTATGAAAAAATGCCCGGTATGTGGAAAAGAGTGGTCAGATGCGACAAGATTTTGCGGAAGCTGTGGAGCAAAACTGGAGGATGGAAATATTGTAGTGCCAGATATAGTGCCGGATGATGGGAAAGAGGAGCAGAGAAAAAAAACAGAGCCGGTCAAACCGAGTGTGAAAAAAACGATAGAACCTGTCAGACCGAAAACGAGGGAAACAGCAGAAAATAAAAAGATAGCAGAAGAAAAAGAAGAAGAAAAAAACACAGCTGAACGTAAAAGAGCAGAATACAATAAATCGGACGCCGTGCTGCCGGTAAAACGCAGAAAAAAAGGATGGAAAATTGCGACAGCACTTGGCCTGACTGCAATAGTGGCAGTCGGAGCAGTAGTTTTCTGTGTGAAGTCCGGGGAAAACATGGAACACCCATTTGTAGAATTATATGGGGACAGTTATGAAATTCTCACGAAAGAAAAACTGGGACATACCATAACCATTACAGACAATGGGCTGGACTGGCTGGGCGATGCCGTAATGCAGCTTTCACCGGATCGAAAATATCTCTATTATATGGAAAACTATGATATTTCGACGGGAACGTCCAGACTCTACCGGGGTGAATATCAGAAGTTGTCCAAAAAAGAAGAAAAAAATGAGAAATACAAAACAAAAGTTGCGGCAAATGTCAGAGTTTTTTATCCGCTGGAAGACGGAAAACTCCTTTATATCGACAAGGATTCCGAGCTGTTTTGTTATGACGGGGAAGTATCTGTGAAGATTGCAGATTCACTGCAGGGATATTATCAGCTCAAAGACGGAACGGGACTCGTTTATACGAAGGGAAACGCTGACGAAGGATTTGATGTCTGTGGCGTAAGCTATAACAATCCAACGGAAGAAGTATTTCTGGCGGATGGGATGACCGATGTTATGCTGGCAGATGATCAGGAGCATATTTTGTGCAGACGATATGACGGTCAGTCAGAGGATGATCAGCTTGTTTTTCTAACATCTTTTGAGGAAGAGACAAAAGAGCTGGGAACACCAGTCAGTGATATGTATGCATGGGAAAATGGCGCGGTTTATTACTTTGCTTCCGGCGAGAATACAGAATGTGAACTGGAAGACTTCGTGATTGACAGCAGAGGAAACACGGAACAGTGGCAGGAATTACAAAAAGAAGCGGAATCATATCATCCTGTTCCAACGGAGTGTCAAAGTCTTTATGAATATAAAGATGGTGAAATAAAACAGATTACAGCCAATAACATTAATAATGCCGGACTTTATAGGGGAAATAGCGTACTATACCTGGATGTAAAGAAAATGGAGCCGGTAGATTTAGCAGAAGTGAAGGATGCAGATTATATGATTGACCTTTTAGATCAGAGAATATATGAGCAGGGAATGTATGTTAAACCAACGAGCAGGAAGAATTCCATTCACATCATAGGAGAAGTTGCGAAAAAAATTGAAGACATAGATGAGGAAGGAGAAAACTTCTGGATCTATGCAAACGAAACAGATCTGTTCCTGGAAAGCGGATCTGATTTCTGGCACGCCGCAATCAAAAATGATGAAGTCAGCGATCTGGAAGAGATGCCGGAAGGCTATGTAAAATCTGTTACGCCAACAGAGATTTATTATACAAGCAATTTCTACACGGAAGGGGACAATGCGTACTACGATGTCAACGTGATAGAAAATGGAAAAAGCAGATGCCTTGCAAAAGAAGTGCTGGAAGACTATGTCAAGATTTACGAAGATGGAACAGTCATGGCTTACACGGATCGGAATTCCGATGGAGAATATGAACTTTCCATTTTTGATAAAAAAGGAAATAAGACAAAAATTGCAGATGGAGTCACGAAGGCGATTCGGGAAGAGGATGGAGATATTGTGTATGACAGCCGGCATGATCTGATGCTTTATCAAAAGGAAGAAAGTGAGCGGATTGGAATCGGTATAGTAGATTTCTGGTATGCGGATGAAATGAAAACGGAACAGAATTTCCGGCTGGACTGGTGAGAAGAGATCCCTATTACCTATTGTGGAAAGCAGAGTAGCAGTGTCCTTACAGAGTAAGAGAGTGCAAAAAATCTGGAAAATTATATTAGGACTCTATTCAGAAGTAAAGATACGATGAGAGAAAAAGGAGTAGAGAATATATGAAAAAAGCAGGAAGCCGAATTTTGATCATTACTTTTGGAATTATGGCGGCTATAGCAATTTTATATCCATGGAAGTTTGTTCCGGAATATGGAATACTCCAGATGACGGAATCAGGGGAAAAAGCTGGAAAAACAGCGGAAAGCCAGGAGTCCGATGAGGAATATATGCAGGTGGCAGATCGTGCAGTCGAAGCATTATTTACAGGAGATACCGATACGCTTCTGAGCCTGTTGCCGGAGCGGTATTTTGGCCAATATGGGGAAACGTTACAGTGGATCATAGAAAATGCAGTGGAAGAGGAACTTCAGAAACTGCAAGATGAAGTTGGGGATATACAAATTACCCATTGGCCAGTCAGATCAGAAAAACAGTCCGAAGGCAACATGGAAAAAATAAAAAGTCATTATGGAGAAGAAGGAGATACGGTCACCGATGCAAGAAATGTGTTTGTGGAAGTGAGTGCATCCGGCATAGAACCGGAAGAAATGGAGATAGCGGTTGTTGAAATTGACGGAAAATGGTATCTCGACTTTGAGGGTTGGGACGATGGATCGGAAGAAAACTATGACGACGAAGAAGAAGATGATGATGATGATACATGGTCGGATGATGAAGACGATATAAGTTCAAATGCGGAGACGTCTCATACATTGGAAAATATGAAATTTTCTGATGCAAGAGAATTTCAGGATGGACTTGCCTTTGTAAGAATTCACGGAAAGGGGGAATCTTACAAAGGCTTTCTGGATAAAAAGGGAAAGTTAAAGTTTTATATACCTTTTGATGAAGATGCAATTGATGCAGATATTTATCGGTACGATGTGAATTTTAATAATGGTTATAACTGGTTCGTCTATGACAATATTTTTTATGTGATTGACACGGATGGAATGATAAAAAGCCAGTATGATGCAGACAAAGTGGCAGATTACGGCGGTGGTTATACCTGGCTGGAGGAGGAAGAAAATGTATCCTGGGATGATGCCGGGTTTTGGAAATATACACTGTATAGTCCGGAAGGGGGTGAAGTGTGTGATTATACAGTCAGCAATCAGGACCTGGAAAATCTGAGCTTTAAAAGATCCTACATGGGTGATGGAAAATTTCTGTATAAAAAAATGGACGGTACGAAAGAAGTCTGTGTTCTGGTTGAGCCGGAACTGGGAAAAGAAACAGAGTTAAACGTTTCGTTTGACAAAGCAGAAGAACATGGAATGCGGGACGGACTTATCATAGAAACGGGCGCAATGGACGATGGATATTGGGCAGGGGATGAAAATCCGTTTCATATTACAGTGATCGGGAATGGAGAAGAAAAAGAAATTGAAATCCCGAGTCAGTATCTTGGCCCGTTTGGCGGATATCCGACTCTGCTCGACTGGACAAAAAAATATGCACTTTTTACGGTAAGACAGGACGACCAGGACATTTATTTTTTGTGTGATCTGGAGACAGGCGATATCAAAAAATATACAGGAAAGTATGCGCCGTATTTTAAATATTATTCCACTACAACAAGCTGCATCGAGGATAATGTTCTTGCACTTTCCATGTATGGGGAAGATAATCAGTTTTATGTCTGCCTGATCAATGCGGATACCATGAAAGAAATTGCCGATCCGATTGCCGGAGAATCTTTTTCCATGGAAGATAAGACATTACTGATCGATCAGAAAGAATTGTATGATTTAAGCGGGAATCTGTTATATACCGTTGAGGATGGAAAAAAAGGAGAACTGGTCAGTGATGGAATCCTGCAGGTAACATACAGCGAGGAAGAAAAAGAGACTGTGGATGGTGAGTCGGAATATGTCGAGGTAGATAAGACAGATTATTACGATCTGAAAGGCAAAAAGTTATTTTCGGAAATGGATACAGCAGATAGCAAAATGGTGCTGGAACCATCCGAAGAAGTATAAAAATAGAGCAGAACAGGAGAATTTTCAGATGAAAACAAAAGCAAAATACGTCATTGTAATTCTGTTTTTATGTACGATACCACTATATTTCTGCAGAATGATCGGCTGGAAAGATGATGCCATCCGGCTTTACGATGTGATTCTCTATGGAATGGAAAGCCAGGAAGGAGACTCTTTTGTCGGAGGGATGATCTGGAAACTGATGCAGGAAAGTGTCTTTGAAAATATCAACGCATGGTTGATTGGAACAGCGGCAGTAACGCTTGTGGGATCAGTTCTGGTTACGCTGTTAAATGGAAAAAAGACCTATGTTCTGGCAATTGTATTATCCATCGTGACAAACGGAGGTCTTGCGTGGTCAATGCAACGACTCAGCTGGGGATGGAAAAACAAGGTTGATTATAACGGCCAGATGACAGGAATGCCGCTTCGCATGGAATTTGTGTGGGTGTGGATAGCACTTCATGTTCTGATTCTTATATTTGCACTGTGGGGAATGGTTTCTAAAGAGAAAAGTGCTTCAAAGAAAAGTATTTCAAGAAAAATTGAGCCGGAAAAAATCAAATCAAAAAAAACGGAATCGAAAAAAATCAAGCCGGAAGAAACCGTATCAAAGAACCCGGCAGCTTCGAAGATGCGGTCAGCGTGTCCCTCCTGCGGAAGAATTCCGAAAGAAGGAGAAAAGTTTTGTACGCGCTGCGGATCAAAACTGCAATAAGAGGAGCAGAAAATGAAAAAGGAAATCAAATGTCCCAGGTGCAGACGCAGGATTCAGAAAGAAGATGCCTATTGCCAGTACTGTGGCTGCCATGTGGCGGAAGAAAAAAAGAAGAAGAGAAAAAAGAAAATTCGAAGATTTCTGGTACTTGTCATTGTGATTGTGCTGTTTTTAGGTATCCTGCTTGCCATTGCAGTTGGATCACAGAAGAAGCAAATACAGGGATGGAAAGAAAGACAACTGGAAGAATGGAAACAAAAACAGGAAAAAGTGCAGGCAGATGAAGGTGACCAAAGCCAAAAACAGAACAAGAATCAGAATGGAGAACAGTCGCAGGATAGTCAGGATGTGAAAGAGCCAGGCACAATGAAAAAATGTGCCAATGGGGATACGGTTTATCAGCCGTCGGTAAGTACCGTTTCTTATGATGAAGATACCGGCCTGTTGTACTACGAAAATCTGCTGATTGTTTATCTGATAGAAAACAGCAGCCAGGAAGAGCGGGAAGCACTTGCAGCAAAGGTAGATGGAACGCTGGTTGGAAATATGAGCGGAAGCATGAACGTGATTGAAATCCTGGTGGAGGACACCGCGTATGCGGATCTGGAACAGAAGGCTGAAATTCTGATGGAAGAAGAAAATGTGCTCTACAGTTCGACGGAAATTCCGATGATGATGGAAAATACTGCAGATGAGAATCCATGGGAGGCAGGAGAACATGATAAAAAGAATAATGACCATAATGAAAGCAAACCAGATGGAAATGACTGGTGGGCAGAGGCAATTGGAGCATTTTCTGCATGGGACTATGTTGATTCCCACGAGCAGGATCTTGCCAATGTGGCGGTCGGCATTATGGATGATGGAGTTGATGCGGAACACGAAGAATTTCAGAAAAACGGCGAAAGTAAAATTCACTGGCTGGAAGATTACAAAGAAAATCTGGCATTTGACCATGGCACACATGTGACGGGATTGATCGGTGCGGAAAATAATCAGGCCGGAATCCGTGGTGTGGCAGATCGGACGGATTTGTATTTTGTGAGCTGGTGGAAAGAAGATCTCTTCAGTACAGGAGAATATGTAAATGTAACAAAACAGATGATTGAAACGATGCTAAGTGAACATACGGCCTGCGTGGTGAATAATTCATGGGCAACTGTGATACAATCCAGAGAGCAGTATTTAAAAGATACGCTAATCGGGGAAAGACCGGTATGGGAAGAAAAAATAGCGGAGTTTCTCATAGAAAAAGGGAAGATTGATCAGAAATATGAGTTGTACGAAAGTTATCAAAAGGAATTAGAAACGAGCGCAAAATGCACTTCCAGTCAGATGATAGTGATGCTTTTTGAATTGCTTTTAAATCAACAGGAAAGATTTTTAATTGTCCAGAGTGCAGGCAATGGGTATGATAACGGTGGTGTGGGATTTGATGTTCAAAAGACAGGAGATTATTGCGGAATTAATGAGGAGGTTTATAACAGACTGGATGGAGAAACGCATAGATTAAGCAGAAGCGGATACTCCTATGAGAAAATTCGAAATCATATCCTGATTGTAGGTGCAGTGCAGGAAACAGAAAAGGGATATCAAATGACAGAATTTTCAAATTATGGTTCCAATATAGATATTGTTGCACCTGGATATGATGTTTACAGCACGATTACAGAAAAAGATGATTCCTATACCGAAGAAAATCCAGGCCATGAAAATCTTAGAACAGTGAAAAACGGGATTAAATATGGAAATCTGCCTGGAACATCCATGGCGGCCCCACTGGTTTCCGGTTCTGCGGCTGTTCTGTGGTCTGTGGCTCCGGAACTTTCGGCGGAGGAGGTAAAAGAGACACTGATCTCCACAGCCGGAACCGCAAGATCAACCTGTCAGGAGGACAAGCGGGAGGAGTATCCGATGCTGAATCTGAAAGCTGCCCTGGAAAAGGTGGCAAAAAAAGATGCAACACATGTAATACTGGAAACCTTTTATAATAACGGAGAAAAAACGCATGACCTGTTTGCTTCAGAAGAAAATCGGGATCAGGAGTATGCTGTGATTACCGGATTGGATCAGGATGAAAATGTAGTATGGACCATTGAGACAGAAAAATCTCCGGCAGCGGAGATAACAGCCAATACAGAAATTGGAATTTATGAAGACAGGTATTATTATGCGCATTGTGGAGTTATTTATGCCGTACGCCTCCGGGACGGAAAAGAAATCTGGCACAGTGCATCATCACATGGTTCCATGACAGGAACGGATTTCGGACCGGACGGAACACTTTATTACTGCTCTTTCTATGGACCGGATTTTGGCGCAATTGATAAAGACGGAAATGAATTGTATGAAGTAGAAAGTTTCTATCCGGGATACTATTGGGCGTATGAAGTACATTACGAAGGTGATCATGTTGATGTGAAAATGGACGGTACACCGTCCGGAGAAGAAAAGGTGATCCGTGTCAATCTTTCTGACTATTCTTATTCTGTGGTACAGGAGTAGAAAACATGATTCCAGGCATAAACCCAAGGATAGACTGAAACATGAGTCTAGGCATAAGCACGGGATAGGACAAAACATAAGATAAAGTATAATGGGATGCCGCAGTTCGGGAAAAAATCCGGATTGCGGCATTTTTTTGCTGTCATGCACACGAACAAAAGATCCAAGGGGAGCTTTTTAGTGAAAAAAGAGTGAATTTGCACACAGGAAGTCCGAAATTTGATATAATATGAGAAATTTGAGAGAGATAAAAATTTTTTAACCGAATCATCGCTAACTACAGATATCCATTCGATGAACAGGAAAGGGACAGGGGACTTTATTTATGAAATTTCGACCATGTATTGATATCCACAATGGAAAAGTAAAACAGATTGT
>OGPV01001467.1_pt1 | contig 15906 bp, 10 predicted proteins | sample 1553001 | NCBI WGS metagenome assembly OGPV01 (sample SAMEA2580268, study PRJEB22360) | human gut metagenome | biome: human gut; feature: human-associated habitat; material: faeces | place: Denmark | collected 2008/2010
TGGGGAGCGCCGGGTCGTGGCGGTCGATTTGCGGGGCGACGCCCTGCGCGAGTGGTTCGAAAAGGAGCTAAAGAGGTGAGAGCCGGGAAAAATTTGTCATACATTTTCCTCGTCAGCCCACTCGATGATGGCTCGCAGCCCAACGTCGCTGCAGGCCCATGTTTCCCGGCCCTCCCCGGACAATTGGGACGGGAGAAACAGCTCCTGAAGGGCAGGATATACGGAAAGGCCTTTAAGCGGGAAGATAGCCCCGGTATGGCAGTTCCGGACACTTGTCCAGACGTAAAGGTCCGGACAAACGCAATTTTATAATCACAAAAAACTATAACTATGAAAACAATGAAAGATTTTGCAACTCAGCGATTGACCAAGCAACAGATGAATGCAGTGAGAGGAGGTCGTGTATGCACGGCCGTACTGAAAACATCGCAAGAGACCGTGTCGGTTGAAGTCCCGGATGGTCATGTGATGACAGAAATCATAACAGCCGGGATACTCATTGAGGCTCGTTATGGTGATGTTGCGACCAATATCCAATGTCGTTAATCGCTTAGAATGGGTACGGCTGAACCCGGCCGTACTCCATTCTTTATCAAAAAGAATGGAATCATGAAGAAGTTCTCATTTTTGTTTTTTGCACTGCTGTTTTCGGCGTGTGCACATCCGGATTTCACGCTCGACATGACCGTTGCGGACGGGTATGACTTTAACGGGCATCAGGCCTATTTGTTGGGTTATTACGATACGAATTGTGCCGTCTGGCTGGATTCCGTACGGATTGCGGACAACCATGCAACGTTCCGCACGAAGATGCCTTACGACGAAATGTTGTGTGAGGTAATCATCGCGGATTGCCCGACAAGTTTCCGACAGTTCCGTTTCGCCCGTGGAGAACGAGCCTCTTTCATGTTCAATCCGGATTTGCAGACGCTTTATCCTCCGGTTGAGGGCTCCGAGGCCTCGGCGGAGATTGCCGCCTATATGGAAGAAATTCGCGCAGGCATGCAGAAACAACGCGCATTGAATATGGCGCTGATGGCCGAGAAGGTTGGGAGCCATAGTGCCGAAGAGCTTCGTCAGGAGTTGGAAAGGGTTTCGGCCGACAGGCGTTCGCTCTCCGTCGAACTGCTTTCCGGAACGAAGAGTTTTCTCAATGCCTTTTCCGCCTGTTTCATGCTGTTCGACCTGCCGGCCGATTCGCTTGCCAAAATCAAGGAGGAGCTCCTTCGTCGCTGGCCGGATGATGTGAATCGTTCCATGCTGACCGGCGTGTCGGCCCTTACGGGAGATTCAATCCGCGAGATGTCGCTTCCCACCAAAGCCGTTCTGAATCGTCGGGCGGTGCTGCTTGGTGATTTGCCCCCGTATCCGGCCGAATCACAAGAAGGGTCGGCAGTCGCATCGGCAAAAACGGCGGTTTATGGGCCGGGGGATTTGGTGGCGGATTTTTCATTGCCCGACCGAAACGGCAATGCGGTTGCGTGGAGCAGCCTAACGACGCCTTATGTGCTGCTCGACTTCTGGGCATCGTGGTGCGGGCCGTGCCGTGAGGAGGTGCCGTCGCTGCTGGCCGCCGTCCGGGATTACGGGGAGGAGCTCTCGGTCTATGCGGTCTCCATCGACGAGAACCTGAACCGCTGGAAACAGGCTATTGAGGCGGACGGGAGCGGAGAGGCGCTGACCCATGTCATTCTGCGCAAGGACAATGCGAACTACGACTCTCTGTTCCGCCGGTTCGACATCCGGACCATCCCGCACAACCTGCTGCTGGATGAAGAGCGCCGGGTCGTGGCGGTCGATTTACGGGGCGACGCCCTGCGCGAGTGGTTCGAAAAGGTTTCGCAAAACAATTAGGAAAATTTTATCATACAAATGGCTTTCCCCCACTACACCCAACTCGATGCGATGGATTGCGGGCCGACGTCGCTACGAATCATCGCGCAACATTACGGCCACCATTACTCGTTGCAGACGCTGCGCGAGCGGTGTCATATCACACGTGAAGGGGTTTCGCTGTTGGGTATCAGCGATGCTGCGGAGTCGATTGGGTTTCGCACAACTGGGGTAAAGATTACGTGGAAACAACTGCGCGATGCGGCCACGTTGCCGTGCATCGTCCATTGGAACCAGCAACATTTCGTGGTGGTTTACCGCATCGCCCGGCACCGCGGCAAATGGTGGATATATATATCCGACCCGGCTTCGGGTCTGCTCAAATACGGCGAGGAGGCGTTTCTGAAAGCCTGGATTCAGAGCCGGGAGCTTCCTGATGCGGAAGAGCTATCCGACAAGGCGGAGAACGTCACCCGTTCTTCTTTCCTGTCCTCAGGCAAGGGTATTGCGCTGCTTCTGGAGCCCACACCCCAATTCTACCGGGAGAAGGGCGACGAGGATAAGCGGCTGAAGTTCTCCGGTCTGGTGCAGTACCTGCGACCCTACAGGAGCTACCTGGTGCAGTTGGCGCTGGCGATGCTTACGGCCAGTGTACTGAGCCTCATCCTGCCGTTTCTCACGCAGTCGGTGGTCGACAAGGGCATCGGGACGAACAACCTTTCGTTCGTGGTGATGATGCTTGTGGCGCAGGTGGTGCTGACGCTCGGGCAACTGGCCAACAACCTCATCCGCTCGTGGCTGATGCTGCACATGACCACTCGAATCAGCATTTCGCTCATCTCGGACTTCTTGGCCAAGCTCATGCGGCTGCCGATTGCCTTCTTCGACTCGAAGATGGTGGGCGACATCATGCAGCGCATCGGCGACTACGACCGCATCCAGTCGTTCCTCACGGGTTCGCTGCTGAGCATGGGGATGGCCGTGCTCACGTTCGCCATCTACGGGGCGGTCATGGGGGGCTACGACCTGACGATTCTCGGGATCTTCCTGCTGGGCAGTGCCCTCTATGTCGGCTGGATTCTGCTCTTTCTGCGTCGGCGTCGCAAACTGGACTACATGCGCTTCCAGGAGGCTGCGGCCAACCAGAGCAACATCGTGCAGCTCATCAACGGCATGCAGGAGATCAAGCTCAACAACTGCGAGAAGCAGAAGCGCTGGGAGTGGGAACGCATCCAGGCACGACTGTTCCAGGTCTCGATCAAGGGGCTCGTGCTGGGGCAGACACAGGATGTGGGCGGCACGTTCATCGACCAGACGAAGAATGTCGTGATCTCGTTTCTGGCGGCCTCGGCCGTCATCAAGGGCGAGATGACGCTCGGCATGATGGTCGCCCTGCAGTACATCATCGGACAATTGAATGCGCCGCTGTCGCAGTTCATCCAGTTCGTTCAGGCGACGCAGGATGCGAAGATTTCGCTCGAACGCCTTTCGGAGGTGCAGGAGAAGGAGGACGAGGAGCCGGCCGACGGGGAGCGGATTCGCGAGATACCCGATTCAGCCGACCTGGAGTTCCGGGGCGTGACGTTTCAATACGACGGGCCGCACTCGGCCAAGGCATTGGACGACGTGTCGGTCACAATCCCAGCGCATAAGGTGACGGCCATCGTGGGGGCGAGCGGCTCGGGGAAGACCACGATGCTGAAGCTGCTGCTGGGCTACTATGCTCCGACGGCGGGGGAGGTGCTGCTGGGCGACCGCCGCATTGGACAGTACAGCCCCTCGTGCTGGCGGCGTGCTTGCGGCACGGTGATGCAGGAGGGGTATGTCTTTTCCGACACCATTGCGGGTAACATCGGCGTTTCGGACGAGCGCCCCGACATGGAGCGGGTGCGCCGTGCCACGTGCATCGCCAACATTGACACCTTCATCAGCGAGCTTCCGCTGGGTTACAACACCAAGATTGGAGCTGACGGCCACGGACTGAGCGTCGGACAGAAGCAGCGGCTTCTGATTGCCCGGGCGGCTTACAAGCGAGCGAAATACCTCTTTTTCGACGAGGCGACCAACTCGCTCGACGCGAACAATGAGCGAACAATCATGGAGCGGCTCGAACGGTTGTTCGAGGAGAAGACGGTCGTGGTGGTTGCGCACCGCCTCTCGACCGTCAGGAACGCCGACAAGATTATTGTGCTGGACCACGGCCGCATTGTCGAACAAGGCACGCATGCCGAGCTCACGGCTAAGCGAGGATACTACTACGAGCTAGTCCGAAACCAGCTGGAGTTGGGAAACTAAAGATATGATTTACATGCCAACTCGTTTTTTGCGGCCTTGCCAGCCGCAGCTGACGAAAAAGCTCTCCTGTGAGAAGGCAAAACAGAGAATGACAAGTTCGTATGTTTAACCAAAACGTAGAAAGGCATTACTAAAGTGGCAAATTTTTTCGGAATCGCGGATGCGACAATGAAAACGGCTGTTCCAGGACATCTGTCGAGAAACAAAAGTCTGAAAATTATTAAATCGATTAAAAAATGTCAAACATGAAAAAGTTTCGAGTTGTTGAAGAAGGACGTAACCTCACTTATAAAGAAATGAGTAAGACTTGTGGAGGAGCATGCTCTGATACCACTCAATTAGCGAGCTGTTCCAGCGTTAAGTTTTTTACTTGTACGCCTTGTGCGTGGTATATGATCTGTACTGACAGCCAATTCAGTATGTGTGGAGCAACCGCATTGGAGACCTGCAAAGGAACGCAGCGAGTTACTATCGATCAATCTAAATTGAATCAATGATTTAAAATTCGATATAGGGTGGATTATTTCGTCCTATATCAATAATCTTCAGCATATGCGACATTTTATCTTTTTTATTATATTGTTTCTCTCGCACTATAGTTCTTTGGCTCAATCTATTGGGCAAGTCCATGAGTGTGTTGAAATGACTAATATCGTGTTTCGTTTAGCCGATATCCCAGAATATAGCAATGTCACCAACTCGCAATACATAAAGGATATAGATATGTATATGGGAAAAGATAAATCGCATGAAATCGTTCAGTTTGTGCAGAAACTAAAAGAGACGAATCAAAAGGCATATGAAATGCTCCCTAAAATTACAGCCTGCTTGGATATATCTGATGGAACTGTCGGATTTCGGGAAACTGTTGATTTAAATACGCTTCAGGATGAGTTGGTGGAGAAAGGACTACAATCAGTATGCAGTCGTTTCGTCGCATTGCTCAATGATTTTTATAGAGTGTCTGGATTCAAGAGATTCTTTTTGAATCATTCCTCGTTTTATCATAATATTCAATGCAGATTTAATGCACTCTTGGCACAACTAGGGACGAGTTGGCTCCCGTCTTTTTTTGAACCCCAGTCTCGAGAAAGCATAATTGCAGTTTCCCCAAGTAATGGCCCATTTAATTATGCAATACCGAATCTTCCTGATAAAAAATATCAGGCGTTTGTCATAATTGGTAATTCTCGATTTGATGAGTTCGGATTACCCGTATACGATGAGATGGAGCTCTTTGCAACCGTACATGAATTGATGCATCCCTATACGAATTCTATTGCTGATGTTCTATATCCCATGATTCAATCTGCAGTCGCGCGTATCTATTCGAATACGCAGGAAGCCATCAATGCGGCAGGTTATTATTCTCCGGAAATGATGTTTACGGAATGGCTGAATAACCTATTTACGATACAATCTCTCAAGTCGGTTTTAAATCAGGATTCGGTCAATTTCCTACTGCGAATTCTTGAAGGGAATGGATTTGTATATATGAATCGTTCGCTAAGTTTTTTGGAGCATTTTATTGCGAATAAAAGCGATTGTGTAGCACAAGACGTATTACTGACTCAATTTGCCGGTTTCATAAATTATACAGCAGACCATATTGCACAAATTCAAAATGAAATAGCTTACAAGCATCCTTATATTGTAGATGTTTTTCCTGCGTTGAACAGTTTGAATGATGTGGCAGGTATAAATTGCATCATTTTCAGCTTTTCTGTTCCTATGCGAACAAATGCCTATGGATATGCATGTTTGCAAGATGCATATGTAAACAATTTGTATCCTGTTGTCAAGAATGCCTTATGGCAAGATGCGTATACGTTTGTGCTAGAAATTGACAGTTCAAAACTCAAATTTGGTACAGAGTACGGAATCCTTCTGAAAAAAGACTCGTTCCAATCCGTGTATTATTATACTTTGGCAGAAGATTTTATCTACAAAATAAAAACGAGAAAGCTATGAAAGTCTCAAACTATTCTTTTCTTTTTAGTACCGAAAATTATGAATTTTACATTTATAATACGCTGTCAAACGCATTGATTGAAATAGATAACGATACCTATAATATCTTACTCAAGGCTCGACAGAACAAATCAGAGGTGTCAGAACAAATGTTGGACTCCGATTTATATAATACGTTGTGTCAAAAAAAATTCATAACAAATAATGAACAAGATGATTTTCTGTTGTATAAATCCATAGTTCTTAAGCAAAGAGCTGATAAATATCATATACATATGACTGTAGCTCCCACAATGGATTGTTGCTTCAATTGTCATTATTGTTTTGAAAAATTTAAAGCTCCAGATTATATGTCTGAGGCAATAATGGACTCCATAGTTTTGTATTTGAAAAACCTAGATTCGAAGCCGCAATTACGAATTACCTGGTTTGGAGGAGAACCGTTAATGGCATTGCCACAAATGGAAATGTTGTATGATAAGATTTCTACCTCATACCAAAAACCGAAACACTCCGATATTATTACCACAGGATTTCATATTACCCCCCCCAAGCTATAGAGATATTAAAAAAAATAGGGATAGAATCGATGCAAATCACTTTGGATGGCTTGAAAGATACTCATAACCGAATCAAAACAACACATAATTGTGACGATGTATTTGGAAAGGTTATGGATAATGTTGACTTGTTGTTGAAAAATACCGACATACATTTGATTTTCCGTGTCAATTTAACCAAGCGAAATGCCCATGAGTTTGTTTATTTATATAAATATTTGTCATCCAGATTCTCATCACACCTTCATAAAATTGGAATATGTCCAGCTTTTGTTATGGACCGAGGTGACTGTAATTTATCAGAAGATGAGATTGAATATATCTTCACTCACGATGAAGATGCTATGTTTGCATTAGACTTGTATAATAAGGATGGTATAGCAACTCAATACACTCAATATCCATCTCGATTCTTTAATGAATGCGCAATTCGTAATATCATGTCTATTGCTTTTGACCCGCAAGGATATGCATATAAATGTTGGGAAGTTATCGGAAATCGAAAGCATGCTTTTGCTCGTTTAAATCAGAATGGATTATTTGAAGAATTTAATGAAGTGATTCTTAATCGACATTTATTTGGTGCAGACCCTCTTGAGGACCCTAAATGCTCACAATGTGCATACCTCCCGATTTGCAATGGTGGTTGTCCAATACAGCGGATTCAAAATGTTTTTGAATGTCGAAAAAATTGTACTTGTACTCATTTTAAAGGGCACATGGCAGATTTTCTGAAGATACATTTACGTCTCACCAAGGCTGGTTTTGATAATCACTCATAAAAAATAGATTATGCCTCTAATAGAACATATTTCGCACAGCGAGGAGGCACAGTCGATTCTGGGCCGGGCTCCGTCTTGGGTTGTGCGGTGGGGGGTGACGGTTGTTTTCTGCATTCTTGCAGGAATCGTATTGGGCTGTTATTTCATCAAATACCCGCAGACGGTCACGGCCCCGATTTCAATCACGACAATCAATCCGCCCTCGGACCTTGCGGCCCGCTATGACGGACTGCTCGATACGGTCTGCGTCTCGAACGGCGATGCGGTGCATGCGGGCGAAGTGATTGCCCTCTTCACGACGGCCGCCCGCTACGGTGATGTCGCCACCCTGGAGCATTCGCTCCGCGGGGCCGACACCCTGTCGTATCCGCTTCTGGTACGCTCGCCGTGGCTCGACGGGAGCTATGCGCTTGGGGAACTCCAATCCACGTGGGCCGACTTTCTGCGGCAGTGCCGCGACTACCGTCACTACCTCGATATCGACTATTCGGGGCACAAGCGCCGGCTGCTCGAGGCGCAGATTGCCAAAAATGAGGAGTACTACGACCGGCTGGTGACGCAGGGGGCGCTGCCTGCCCCCCCACTCCAGCAACGGTATACTGAAAGCGAGCGGCTGACGCAGCGTGCGCTGCTTGCCGCCGATCTGAACTACGGACGCCGCACGCTGGAACGCGATTCACTGCTGCTTCGCGAGGCAGTGATTTCCGAGGCGGACTACGAAACCACGGCACAAAATTACCTCTCGAAACGCAATTCGCAGGCGGGGTTCGATGCCACGCTGACCTCCACCGAGCTGACGATTCTCCAGACGCGGCAGCAACTTGTGGAGCTGACGCTCGACGCGGCGAACGAACGGGCGGAATACGAGCGGGCGCTGGAGCAGTCACGTCAGCAGCTGCTGGCGCAGATTGCCCAATGGCGCGAACAATATGTCATCACGTCGCCGACAGAGGGGCATGTCTCGCTGCAGCGCTATTGGAGCCGCAACCAGCACGTCACGACAGGCGAGGTAATCGCATCGGTGGTTCCCGACGGGGAGCTGGCGGTCATTGGACGCATGCAGGTTGCGTCGGCCAGCTTCGGAAAGGTCCACACCGGACAGCAGGTTCTCGTCAAGCTCAATGGATTCCCCTATATGGAGTTCGGCGTACTGTACGGCGCAGTCCATTCGATTTCAGCGGTTCCCGAGCAACAGCAAACCCAGGGCGGCACGAGTATCGTCTATACCGTCGAGGTGGAGTTCCCCGCCGACCTGCGGACTACCTACCGCCGTGAGTTGCCGCTCATCCAGCAGATGGACGGTACGGGCGAGATTATTACGGAGGAGATGCGCCTGATTGAACAATTCATCCAACCCGTCGTCTCTCTCTTCAAAAACCGATAGCCGCATGAAACGAATACTCATCCTATCAATCGGCGTACTGCTGTTCTTCGGCACCTCCGGCTACGCTCAGGAGCGGCGCTGGACACTGGAAGAGTGCATCGCACATGCTTACATGCAGAATATCGAAATCAAGACGCAGGAGCTCGCGGCCGCGGAGAAACGCCTATCGCTCTCAGAGTCGAGGTGGGGCTACGCTCCCGAACTTTCGGCTTCGGCGGGCTACACGCTTTCGACGGGACGTGTGTTGGACCCCACGACCTACGACTTCGTGGAGAACCAGATTGTATCGGGCAACAACGCTTCGGTTGGGGTGAGCCTGCTGCTTTTCAGCGGACTGCGCAACCACTACAACCTTCGGCGGGCGAAACTTGACCTGCGTTCGTCGCTGCTTGCCGTGGAGACGATGCGCCGCAGTGTGCGGCTGAACGTCACGGCCCGCTACCTGGAGGTGCTGTGCGCCGAGGAGACAATCCGCGATGCCGAGCAGGTCGTCTCCGAGCTGGAGGTCCAGGCCGGAAAGACGGAGCGGATGGTTGAGGCCCGCAAGGTGACGATGGCCGACCTGCTGCAGATTCGTTCCCAGCTTTCGGATGCCCGAAACGACGTGCTGACGGCCCGGAACACCTACGAGATTGCCCGGCTGGAGCTTTGCCAGCTGCTTGAAATTGAAGACTACGCCTCCTTCCGGACCGTGGCTCCCGATACCGCCCGGCTGGTTCACGGAGGTCTTGCGGAGGATGACTCCGTCCTCGATGCCGCGCAGCAGCTACCCGAAGTGGAGTCGGCACGGGTGGGAATTGAGTTGGCCCGGCGCGATTTGCAGCTTGCACGTACCGCCTACTGGCCGACCCTTTCGCTCGCGGCGGGTTACGGCTCGAGCTACTCGGATGCGCGGCAGAAGATGTTTCAGCAGGCCGACGGGACCTATCGCTACGAGGCGTATCCCTTCTTCGAACAGTACCGGGACAATGCGAGCAGCTATGTGTCGCTGTCGCTCAGTATTCCGATTTTCGGGAAGTTCACGACGCGGAAGAACGTGCAGCGTCAGAAACTGGCCCTGCAGCGTGCGGAGTATGCGCTGCGAACGGCCGAGAAACAGGTAGAGAAAGAGGTGACGCAGGCGCTCATAGATGCCCGTACGGCCTGGGCGCGATACCTCGGGGCGCAGGAGTATGTTGCCTCGGCCGAGGAGGCGGTCCGGCAGGTGGGTCGGAAATACGACCTCGGTGCTGCGACCGTAACGGATTACAACGCGGCTGTAACCACTCGGGTCAAAGCCCGTTCACAACAGTTGCAGGCGAAATATGAATATCTGTTCAAATGCCGGATTCTAGAATACTATGCCGCGCCGTGACTACCTCGGGGAAGAGTGGTCAAATTCTTGTCAATTCATTGATTGGTCTCAAGGGACATCGATACAAACGGAACATTCGATGCCGGACTTGTTGCCGCTGTTGATGCATTTGTGAAACTTTGGTTCAACTGCTGGAAATATTCAGCAGTTAGGCGTCTTGATAAAACCTCTGTTGTTCCGCTCTTTCTCTATAGGGCCGACTTCAAGCAGCAGATAGTCTACCCCCCCCCTCCGACTGAAATATCTTGGAAGCCATACAACTGCCGCTACGCAGTCCTGAACCGCAAGAACCGTCTGACCCACTTCCTCGATACGCTACGGGGTACGCTGGTCGAGTTAAGCCAAAAGTAAACCTTTTTCTTCCCGGATGGTCGTTCGACCGTTCGGGATTTTGCAGGAGTGGGGTAGTGAGTACCCTCCCTGCCGGCCATCCGCGGCCTGGGGAGGTCCGCTGGAACAGACCGTCTCATTCCTTTGTTACCTTGCTGCCCTTAAACAGACAAGTATGCAGCAGGAAGATGATTTGCGGGCATTGGAGAAGATTGTCCAGTTTGCCCGGGCCCTGGGAATCGTGTTTCTGGGGCTGAACAATTACTGGTTCTGTTACGACTGGTTCGCGCACCATGCGCTGACCACTCCCGATGTGGACCGAATTTTCTGGAACCTTCAACAGTCGACCGGACTCTTCACCTGGTCATCCATCACGAAATTCTGCGCCCTCTTCTTTCTGGTGTTGGGGTGCTACGGCACACGCAGCGTGCGGGACGGGAAACCTTCGAAGCGGCAAATCCTCCTCCTGGCGCTGGCCGGTTTCTTCCTGCTCTTCGGCAACGACACGCTGCGGAGCCTTCCCGCTGGGCTGGAGTTTCGTTTCTGGAGCTATGTGCTGACCCTGCTGGGCGGCTACCTTGCGCTGCTGACCGCCGGGGTGTGGGTCCGCCGCCTGCTGCATACGACCCTTGCCAGTGACCCCTTCAACGACGACAACGAGAGTTTCGAACAGGAGGCTCGTCTGCTCGAAAACGAATACTCGGTCAACCTTCCGACCCGCTACTACTACCGGGGTGAGTGGCGGCCGGGGATGATTAACGTCATCAACCCCTTCCGGGCGACGATGGTGCTGGGAACCCCCGGCTCGGGCAAGTCCTATGCCGTGGTGAACAGCTACATCCGCCAGCAGATTGAGAAGGGCTTTGCCATGTATATCTACGACTTCAAGTTCGACGACCTGTCGCTGTTGGCCTACAACCACCTGTTGCGCCATCTGGATGCCTACCCGACGCGGCCGCGCTTTTGCGTCATCAACTTCGACGACCCCCGCCGCTCGAACCGCTGCAATCCCATCGCTCCGGAGTTCATGACCGACATCTCGGACGCCTACGAGTCGGCCTATACCATCATGCTGAACCTGAACAAGACGTGGATCCAGAAACAGGGCGACTTCTTCGTCGATTCGCCAATCATCCTGCTGGCGGCAATCATCTGGTACCTGAAAATCTATGACGGAGGCCGCTGCTGCACCTTTCCGCACGCCGTGGAGTTTCTGAACCAGCCCTACGAGAAAATCTTCCCGGTGCTGACCTCCTATCCCGAACTCGAAAACTACCTCTCGCCCTTCATGGACGCCTGGCGGGGCAATGCGCAGGACCAGTTGCAGGGGCAGATCGCCTCAGCAAAAATTCCCCTCTCGCGGATGATCTCGCCGCAGCTCTACTGGGTGATGACGGGCAACGACTTCTCGCTCGACATCAACAATCCGGCCTCGCCCAAGATTCTCTGCGTGGGAAACAATCCCGACCGGCAGAATATCTATTCGGCCGCTCTGGGGCTCTATAATTCGCGCATTGTGCGGCTCATCAACAAGAAGGGTCGGCTGAAATCCTCAATCATCATCGACGAGCTCCCAACGATCTACTTCCGGGGGTTGGACAACCTCATCGCCACGGCCCGTTCGAACCGCGTGGCTGTCTGCCTGGGCTTTCAGGACTTCTCGCAGTTGGAGCGCGACTACGGCGACAAGGAGGCGAAAGTGATCTTCAACACCGTGGGCAATATCTTCTCGGGGCAGGTGGTGGGCGACACGGCCCGCACGCTCTCCGACCGTTTCGGCAAGATCGTCCAGCTGCGCGAGTCGCAGTCCGTCTCGAACGAGAACATCACCCATTCGACCAACACGCAGCTCGACGCGCTGATCCCGCCGTCGAAGATTTCGAACCTCACGCAGGGGATGTTCGTCGGTTCGGTGGCCGACAACGTCGACCAGCCCCTGCCGCAGAAGATTTTCCATGCCCGCATCGAGCTGGACAGCGCGGCGATCCAGGCCGAGGAGCGACGCTTCGTCCCCATCCCGCAAATTTCTTCGTTTCTCGACGAGGAGGGCACGGACCGCATGGAGGAGATCATCCGCGAGAACTACTACCGCATCAAGAAGGAGGTGGTCCAGATCGTCGAGCGGGAGATCCGCCGCATCGAGAATGACCCCGACCTTGCGGGGCTCCTGCCGAAGAAAAAATAGGAATCCGCCGTGCGGGAAACCCGCGGCTGACGGCCATGCGCGGCCTGCGCAGGACGATTGGAATCGACGGACATTCAGTCCTTTATATTCGCGGCATCAACCTTTTGTTTCACTTAAAACAGTTGTATTATGCCCGAAGAGAATCTGAATCAACCGATCAACCAGGCCCCGGAGCAGGCCGATCCCTCCTACAAGGAGACGCTGCTGCTCTACAACGAACAGAACGGCGCCGTGGAGGCCGTTTCGGAGCTCAAGCAGGAGGGCCGCCAGTACAAGGCCATCACCACCTCGCCGCTTACAGCCAACAAGCCGGCCTTCTTCGACCTGCGGAACAGCTCGGCCGTGGGCGCTTTCATCAAGGGGTTCCTCTCGCAGGAGAATGCCCGGCCGTTCCATTTCCTGAAGGTCGCGGCGGACAAGGCCAGCGAGGTGGCGCAGTCGCTGCTGCGGCTGGCCGACAACCCGAAGGACCCGGAGGGATTGAAGGCCTTGAACGACCACCGCGTCACCTCGTACCAGCTCGAACGGGTCAAGTTCGACACGCAGGATCTGCATCTGCAGGAACTGAAGGAGATGGGCGTCGTCGTTACGCCGAAGGAGCTGGAGGCGATGAAGCTGGGACTACCCACGACGGAACTCCACAACATCAGTCTGAAGGTCGGCGACCTGTCTGTTGCCGGAGAGTTTGCCCTGCGTCCCTTCCGCGATCTGAACGGCGACGTGCAGGTCGGGCTCGAAAGCGCCCTGGCCCGCCCGGAGTTCGAACGCGAGGAGTTCCGAATGATGTTCACGGCCAGCGACAAGGAACAGATGCTGTCGGGGAAGACCCCGGACCGCCTCTACGAGATGCCCAACCCGCATACGGGCGAAAAGGAGTGGTGCTACGTGACGCTGAACCCGGCGACCAACCGCTTCGTATCGGTTCCCAAACGCGAAGTTCCGGACCTCCGCTTCTTCAACGGTGTGCGGCTGACCGAAGCCCAGCAGGAGAACCTCGCCTCGGGAAGCCGTGTGCAGGTCGAGGGGTGCACGATGCGCAACGGCGACATCACCTATTCGGGGAAGGTCGGCTTCGATGCCTTGACGCGCGAATACCGGATGACGGACTACCGTTACAGCAAACCCTACATTCCCGAATCGCTTTCAAAGCAGCTGGACGAGCGGCAGCTCGCTGCCGTGAAGAGTCCCGAAGGTCTCGACTGTTCGAAGGAGAAGGCCCGCCCGATTCTCGGACGCAACGGCAAGCCGCTTTCGTGCATCATCCGGCTCAATCCCCGGACCAACGGCGTGGACTACGACTTCACGAACCTGCGCCGTCAGGAGCAGCAGGCCTCCCAGTCGAAACAGTCGGAGCAGAAACAGCCTTCGAAGCAGGAACCGGCGCCCGAGACGCCGAGCAAGGGTCGGAAACGCTGATGCCGCACGACGATGGAACGACCCAATCAAACGTGGTTCAGCGAGCGCCTCCGGCAGTTTCTCGAGGAACGGCACCCTTCGCAGCCCCGTTACCGACGGATGATTGAGCGGCGCAGCCGGTTGGCATTCGAGGGTTACTGCCAAAGCCTTGATGCAGGTGTCCCGGTCGACCAGGCAATCCGTGTTGCCGACCGGATTCTGTTCCGAGGGCTGCTCTTCTCGCCTTACGATACGGTCCATCTAATCCTCGAAACTGACTACCCGGCCATTCCCCAAAACCAGCGTCAGACGGTGGCGCTGAAGCTGACCCGAATCTGCACGCCGATCTTCGAGCGCACGCCGCTGGGGGATGACTATGCCCAGCGACCCGAGTTCCGGCTGCTCAAGGAGCGGCTCCGACGGGCCATCCGCCGGTGGATCGACGAAAACGGTGTGCCGGGCTACCAAAGTCCCGAACGCCCGTCACCTCTCGCGAAACACTTCAAATAACCATCTTTCAATCACCTTTCAAATCTGACAACCATGAAAAACCGAATCTTTGCGATGGCGGCTCTCACCGCTGCGCTGTTTGCTTCGTGCAACAAGGAAACTGAAATGATTAACCCTGCACCGGAGGCTCGCTCCGATGGGGCATCGGTAACGATTACCCTCTCTTCGGGGGATGATGCGCAGACCCGCGCCTTCTTCGATGCCACGGCCACGGCCGAGGCGAGGGAGAAGACTCTCTCGTCGCTCTCGGTCTTCACGTTCAACACCTCGGGAGAGCTAATCCTGCGACGCGATTTCACCGCATCGGAACTCGCCTCGAAATCGGCGACCTTCTCGCTTCCAAAGTTCGCGGCCGGAACCGAATGCTCGTTCTATGCCGTTGCGAACTACGACGCTTCGTCGGCTAAGACCCGGTCGGCACTCACGGTCCTCGTGGAGCAGTCGGCCGGAGACTATAACGGCACCTTCGCGGATGTCTCGACCAAGGCGCTGCGCTCGGACGGCTTCGTGATGTCGGGCTCGACGATCAAGACCGTCGGTGCGGTGAATACCTCGACGCAGGTGGGCATCTCTCTGAAACGCACGGTGGCGAAGGTTGCCCTGCAGACCACGATCGCCCCGGAGTTTTCGGAGAAGTATCCCGGCTCGATCACGATTCACTCGGTGAAGCTCTCTCGCGCCGCTTCGCAGTCGCTTGTCGTGGCCGGGGAGCCCTCGACGGGAGCCATGAGCTACACCCATACACAGACCCCGGGGACGGCCTCATCGAAGTACAATAACCTTTTCTATCTCTATGAGACGGGAACGCTCGATGCCGGAAGCCGCGTGCTGCTGGAGATCAACGCGACTTACGACAGCGACGGCAGCAGCTCGACGAGCGATGACCGTTCGGATGTAGTCTACTCGATTGAACTGACGGGCAAGGCTGCGGGGCAAATCCTCCGCAACGGCTACTATAGGGTTGCGGCCAATATCACGGGCCTTGTGGGCCAGGATTGCCAGGTGTCGGTAACGGTTGCCGACTGGGAGACGCCTGTTACGCAGTCGGTGGATCTGGGCGCCTAATCCATGTGTTGCGGGTCCCGCCTTGCCCCCGATGGGTCGGACGGGACCCTTTTTCTAACCTTTCAAACACTGACTGTTATGAAACGAATCCAGCAACTGCAGTTCTTTTTGACAGCAACCCTTGTGACTTTAACCAGTTGCCACAAGGATTCGACGGAAGAGTACTTTGCGCCTCGCAGCGTTACGGTAGGGACAGTCGTTTAATTCCGTCATTATGAGTCAATCGGCAGACTGTCCCGGTA
>OGPV01001471.1_pt1 | contig 15893 bp, 12 predicted proteins | sample 1553001 | NCBI WGS metagenome assembly OGPV01 (sample SAMEA2580268, study PRJEB22360) | human gut metagenome | biome: human gut; feature: human-associated habitat; material: faeces | place: Denmark | collected 2008/2010
TTTTTACGTAAACAGTAACGTATTTCTCTACATTTTATACTCTTTACAATATTTTTGCAAGAAACAATCCTCACATTTCGGACTCCTTGCACTGCAGATCGTACGTCCGAATGTAATGATATGAATATTCCAGAGAATCCAGTGATCCTCCGGCAGTTCCTTCATCAAATCCTGTTCGATCTTGTCCGGATCCTGATTCTTCGTAAGTCCGAGCCGATTGGATATGCGCTTTACATGTGTATCCACGACCACACTCGGCACGTGATAGATATTTCCGCGGATCACATTGGCTGTCTTTCTGCCTACTCCCGCCAGACTTAAAAGGTCTTCAAGTTCTGATGGGACTTCTCCGTTATATTTATCCCGGATGTCTTTCATACAGGCTATGATATTCTTCGCTTTATTATGATAGAATCCCGTTGGTTTGATATCCTGTTCTAATTCTTTCAGGTCTGCGTCCGCAAATGCTTCGACAGACGGGTACTTCCGGAACAGATCTTTTGTTACAATATTGACTCTTGCATCGGTACACTGCGCACTTAACATCGTAGCGATCAGAAGCTGCCACGGAGTTTCATAATTCAGATAACAGATAAATTCTGTTCCGTATTTTTCATCCAGAAGTTCCAGGATCTCTCCCGTTCTTTTTTTCATAATTCTATTTCCTTTTATATTAATACTTATTTTATTCTCACTTTATCAATTCCACTTTACAGACCCTGGCTTCCTGATTCAGCGGGTTTCTGTTCTGATAATCGAACAGGATATAGGTATCTGCCAATTTAAAATATTCTAAATGCGTCATTTTACGCATCTGATTTCTGTCGTATTTTCCATAATCCGGAAGGTACATATGTGTCTCTTCTTCTTTTTCATAAAATGCTCTCGCCACATTCTTTTCCACCAGATAATCCCCGGCGAATTCCGGACGGCTCTTCGCATTTTCACGAAGATAATAATCATATGTGAGCACTTCCCGGAACAGATCTTCTTTTTCTTTATGATGAAGCCGTATATAATTCAGCAGTATCTCATATCTGGCACTCCGCTTGTGTTGAACGGCGTTATAACCATTGTCTTCGTAATAAGATGCAAGCCGGTCATACATGGTGAATGCAGAATCGTATTCCTTTTCCAGTTCTTCCATCGTATTCGTAAACTGACGGCTGTTATAGTAGACCTCCACCATCTCCTCAATCCCTTTCAGGCGCAGCACATCTTCATAGGAAATCCATTTTGTATACAGTACTTCATACGGTGGGTGCGCTTTATGGACAATGCCGTACTCTTCCTGATGCTCCTGCATAAAGGATCCCTTAAGCACTTTCAGGAATCCCAGCTGGAGCTGCTCCGGTTTTAATGCATAGACATCATCAAAGGAATGTGCGAAGCTTTCCACATCTTCGTACGGAAGGCCGGCGATCAGATCCAGATGTTCGTGCACATTTCCCTTATTCTGAATTCTTCTCACGATTTTAGATACTTTTTCAAAGTCCATAACTCTGTGGATCTCTTTGATCGTCTTCGGATTTGTTGACTGTACACCGATCTCAAGCTGTACCAGTCCCGGGCGCATCTGTTCCAGAAGTTCCAGTTCTTCTTCATTCAGAATATCCGCGGCAATCTCAAAGTGGAAGTTCGTAATGCCATTATCATGCTCCATGATATATTTCCAGATAGCAATGCTGTGATCGTGTTTGCAGTTGAATGTACGGTCAACAAATTTCACCTGCGGTACTTTGTGGTCAAGGAAAAACTGCAGCTCCTTCTTCACCAGTTCTATATCCCTGAAACGCAGACGCTTGTCCACCGATGACAGACAATAGCTGCAGGAGAACGGGCATCCTCTGCTTGTCTCGTAGTAAATAATCTTGTGTTCAAAATCTTCCATATGATCGTAGACAAATGGGACTTCGCTCAGATCCATGATCGGACGCCACGGATTGTCGATAATTTTCTCTTTTTCTTCCCGGAAAGTGATTCCGTCCACACCCTTTAACTGGTTATCCACACTCTCCGATTTCTTCCAGGAATTATCCACATTTTTATCCTGATATCCACATACATTTTCTCTTTTTTCGAATTCATTTCGGTATATCCGGCAGATTTCTTTGAAAGTTTTCTCTCCTTCGCCTTTCATCACTCCTTTGACACATGGAAGCCGTCTTAATACTTCTTTTGCATCATAGGAAACCTCCGGCCCGCCAAGCCAGATTGGCATATCCGGACGCAGCTTTCCGATTTCCAGCACAATTTCTTCTATATAGTCCAAATTCCAGATATAGCAGGAAAGGCAGAGAATATCCGGTTGTCTCTTATAGATGTCCATCAGGATATCGTCCTTTTGCTGGTTGATCGTATATTCTCCGATCTCCACCGCCGAATCCTCGGCATAGGCTTTCAGGCTGTAGACCGCCAGATTGGAATGTATATATTTTGCATTGACTGCTGCCAGTAATATCTTCATTATTCTTTCCTCCAGATCAGAATTTTTCCCTTCAGGCATACACCCGATCAGATAAATTCTCATATATCTAGGTATTATAAATTGGTATCGCCTTTTTTACAACATTTCCATTGACTTTTTGCCCGGAACACGTTAAAATATTGAGCTGTGCAGCCGGGGTGTTAGCGGTACCTTGCACCTGCAATCCGCTATAGCAGGGGTGATATTGCGCAGAGGGCTTGTTTTTGCAGAGCTGCCCTTGGAAAGTGACGTTGATGTTTGGGTCTTACGCGACGGGACTCCATGAACCGTGTCAGGTCAGGAATGAAGCAGCACTAAGTGGAACCTCTCGGGTGCCGTAAGGGTGCCTGGGCTGAGTTAACTACCAAGGTAACGTCTGTGAAGGCTCGTTCGAAGCGCAATGCACATAAATAATAATATAGTATTCATCTTATCCACTGTGATTTTTCGCATGTGGGTATTTTTTATATACAGAACCTGCCATGGCCGGTTTTCTATAAAAATAGAGACAGAAGAATTTCCAAAATTCCTCTGTCTCCGTTTTTTATACTATGCCAAATATTAACGCCAGCAATATCACAATTGCATTTGTTACTGTCTGTACCGGAACTGCCTTCTTACAGAAGTGCTGTACATCTGTCTCTGTCAATGCACATCCAAGATAAGTTGATGAGTTTGTCGGTGTTGAACTCGTTGCCAGTGACAGGTTACATACGAACGGTGCAATGATCGTCACTGCCGGAATTCCAAATCCTGCCCCGATAGAGATGAACACCGGATACATTGCATTAAAGATCTGGAATGGAATAAAGTAAATGATAATCACACATAACAGCAGTAAGATGATATGTATATATTCCAGCATGAACTTCGGACAGATCTTAATCAGTCCGTCTGAGATAGCTCCTACCATTCCCGTATTATTGAATACTGCCTGATATACAGAGATTGCAAGCAGCATTACGATAATGTTCAGATACATCGGTCCGACTTTACCAAATATCTCACCAAAATTCTTTGGATAGTTGATCATTGCCGTTACGACCGTTGCTACCATAAATACCAGATATGGAGGCAGACTGAATACACCAAGACCGACCATGAATACAATGAATAAGATAAAATTAATCCAGAAAAGCTTTGGCCGTCTGTATGGATTCTCTTCTACTTCTTTTGTCTCCTCTTCTACATTTTCTACAACTACGCCAAATGTTCCCACACGTTTCTTATGCTTGATCCCAAAGTATACCCACTGCAGAACGATGGCCGGGATAAAACATAATGCCCATGGAACCGATGCCTTTGACAGTTCATTGGCAGATAATCCTGCAGAAGATGACGTATATGCCATTCCAATCCCCCACGGAATGAAGCACATCGCAGACATTGCAGTCTGTGCTATGATAAATGCTGCCTCACGGTCAAAATCATATTTCTTATAAAGTGGTACCAGGATCGGGAATGTGATCAGGTACGCCGGTGTAAAGTTTCCTGTCAGAATTGCAAATGCTGCAATTACGGATGTCAGGATCATAATTACGATGACATTCATCTTATCGCCAAGCTTGTTCGTCACTGCTGATATGATAGTATCAAATACTCCTGCTTCTGTAAGCATCTGAAAATACAGAAATGCAAACAATAACATGAATCCCGCAGATTTCATGATCGAACTGAACTGCTCCAGTACAAAGTCACTTGTCTCCTGTAAGCTAAAGCCCAAAAGTAACGAGCAAATGATCGGTACAATAAATAATACAAAGTTAAATGGTACTTTCTTCGTGACAACCGTTGCCACAACGATCAATACCAGAATAATGGCCATTACAGTAGCATTCATAGTCTGCACCTCCTTAATTCATGTGTGCTTTCAGGAATTTTTCCACAATATCCATATTCTTCTCTGTCCAGAATGCCGGATCTCCGTGTTTTGCATTCTCTACCAGATAGAATTCTACTTCTTTGTCTTCTTCTCTTAATTTCTTATACAGGCGGATACTCTGCTCCGGTGCTACCAGATCATCGGCAAGTCCGTGCATCATCAGGACCGGTGGTATCTCTGTCTCTTTTTTTACATAATTCATACAGGTAACTGCATTGGAAAGTTCCGGATATTCATATACATTCTTCTTACCGATCAGCATTCCTTCCGGACTGTCCGGTTCTCCCTGGTTCAATGTAGTTGGGAAATCTTCTTTTATCTGTACGCATGTAACTCCGTAGAAATCTACGATTGCATTTACCTTGCAGGAATATTCTCCATATACATCTGTGTCCATCAGCTCCTGATCTGCCGTAACCCCCGCAATAAACGCTGTATTGCCGCCGCTTGAATCTCCCATTATAAAGACCTGGGACGGATCAATACGATATTCCTCTGCATGTTTTCTTAAGAAACGTACACCTGTCTTTGCATCTTCTACAGGAGCAGGAAATGTAGCAAGATCGCTTTCTCTGTATTGAAGAATCGCTGTCACAAATCCACGTCTTGCAAGATCTGCCATTGCTCCAAGCCGTTTATAGTTGTCCTGTTTTCTCCATGCCGATCCCTGAACATACAAAATTGCCGGATATATCTTTGGTGCTTTGGCATTCGTCTCTGGTACGATCATCTGGAGCGTACGCTCAATCCCGTCTCTGTTTACATAGCATACATCATGCTTATATATACCATATCTCTCCGTTCCGTCTGCTGTGAGTTTCTGAACCTCTTCCATCCCCTCAATCTGTGTCCGGAAATCTTCAAAACTCATATTTTTGATTTCTTCACTTGTCATTATCCGTTTCCTCCTAACCCGTTTTTCTATATTGTTAATTTTATAACTGGATACAGGTATCAGGTCAAGTGTACTCTTATTAATACATTTTATAATTTTCAGTCTTTTTAATCATTTTCTATTAATTTTTTCTATTCTTTTCTTTCTAATTTCACCTCTTCAATGGCATTTTACCTCACTAAAGTGCAAAAACCTGAGATTAACTCTCAGGTTTCAGTAATATATATATTTTCAAATAATTCCAATCATTTCCTTCTTCATCATGTGTGATCTTAATCCTTACACAGTAAGCATCTCCCGGTATCTTTGCATCTTGTTGAAACTTTCGGTATATCTTTCGGATTTTCTTCTGCAGCACTCCTTCCGATGCATACGGTCCGGTAATTTTCAGATACAGGACAAATGCTCTTCCGCCTTTTATCCTGGTATATCCTTTTTGCCTGCTCCAGACATTTTCATTTTTTTCGATATCTTCTATATACTCTGCCCGTACTGCCTGTCCCCAGGAGAACTGGTTTTCCGTTCCATTCAGACTTTCTCTGCTTATCTTAAGTACCGATTTGCTTTCCGGTGCATAATCCATGAAATTAATCCCGTCCGATTCAAGTTGTGCATTTTTGCCATATTCCAGGTTATTCGTCTGAAATCTGATCCAGAAATCCGGCATTTCTTCTATATACCAGTTTCCCTGTTTCTTTTCTATCTCTTCCGTCTCTGCAAGATAATCCGTCACACGTTTTTTTAATTCCTGCAATTCTGACAGTGAAGCATCTATTTCCTCTAATCTTTTTTTCAACAGATTATCTATCGCTTCTGAATCTGCTTCCTTTATCAGATTCCCGACCTCTTTCAATGCGAACCCAAGATTCTTATACTTCATACATTCGTAAATATCCGTGCATGCCCTTATATCGTAAGACCTGTAATTCGAATGTTCTCTTCTCGTAGAACTCAGAAGACCAATCTTCTCATAATATTTTATTGTATGTACAGACACACCTGTAAACTTTGCAAGCATTCCTACTGTCTTTTCATTCATATGATCACCTGTCTTTTATATTTCCCCGGTCTGTTCTTTTTCCAGCTGCTTTTTCTTCTTCCTTGCTTCTCTCAATTCTTTAAAAAATGATTTCATCATCTGACTGCATTCTTCTTCCATCACTCCTGTCGTCAATTCTACCTGATGATTAAATTCAGGCATATCCAGAAGATTTAAGATAGAGCCTGCACAGCCGGCTTTCGGATTCATACATCCGACTACTACCCGTGTCATCCGGGACTGTACGATCGCACCGGAACACATCTGGCATGGTTCCAGAGTTACATACATCGTACAATCCTCCAGTCTCCAGTCATTCATCTTCTTGCTTGCTTTTTTGATCGCGATCAGTTCTGCATGCGCCAGGGTATTATTATCAATTGTTCTGCGGTTATATCCTCTCCCAATGATCTTATCCTGATATACGATCACACATCCGATCGGCACCTCACCGATCGCATATGCTTTCTTTGCCTGTTTGATCGCTTCTTTCATATATTTTTCATCTGTGCTTTGCATATTCATTCTCCGTCTATTTTCCTGTTTTCTATCTCTTCTGTGGTTCTACACAGTCATGTGATCCTCTTATATCCCTGCACCAGTATCCGAACTTCTCTCTGTCATTCTTCTCTTCATCTGTAAGCTTAAGATCCAGCTCTTCTGCAGGAATGAATTCCGGAAATCCAAAGCTTTCTGCGGCTTTTTCTTCCTGCGGATGATACACTCCCGGTACTCCTAATTTTAACCGGTCATCACGGACTGTCAATATCAGATGGTGATAATTATAATACCCGTGGATCAAAAAACTATTATTTGCATGTCTCCATTCACACCTCGGAAGACACACCATATCTTTACGCTGGATCTTGCGGACTTTACCCCCCAGGCAGGCCTCTTTTTCCAAATCATCTTCAAGTTTCCCACTCTCTGATTCTTCATCCTGCAAGGTTTCCTTCTTACATTCCGGTTCTTCGTCCTGCGCTAATCCCTTCTTACATTCCGGTTCTTCGTCCTGCGCTAATCCCTTCTTACATTCCGGTTCTTCACCCTGCACGGAATCTTCTTCCATCTTCCACATTTCCATCCTGCAGACGTTTACTACATCGTCATTCCAGACTGCCGCATACCAGTGTCCATTTACGTCCTTTAATATAATTCCGTTGACAAGATTATAATTTTCTTTCTTACCGACATCCTCCGGTGTATAGCATAGCTGCCAGTTCACCGCCGGGCCGGGAACCTCTGTCACTCCCTGCGGGATTCCAATACATTTATCTTCTGTATTCCAGAACAGATACGCCCTAAGTCCCTGCGCATTTTCTTCCATCCGGAATCCTTTTCCGTGCACATGGATCACGCACTGATCCACATCCTGTTCTACTTTTACGAAGCCTACATTCCGCATCTTTTTCTCTTGTTCGTATTCATACAGATATCGAATAAACCGTCTCAAAATATCCTCTCCTGTTTCCGGCTATTTATCACAATCTATTCTGAAATATTTTCTTTTATGCCATAATCGCATTCAATTCCTGATACAGCCTCTTCGCATAGCTGTCTGTCATACCACAGATATAATCCGTAACCAGCAGAAGTCTCAGATAAAGACGATAAACTTCTGATTTTTCTTCTGCATGATAACGATATGCTTTTTTATAATTATTGGAAATAAATGAAATCAGTCTTTCTTCTATTGAGTTCAGTTTCTGCGTTGGATCATCATATTTTATTGCTGCACCGACAAACCTGTCCAGCAGATTATCCAGCATCACCGCCTCTTTCACTTCCATACGATAGATCGTCTCTGTTTTAAATACACATTTGCACGCTATCTCTCCAAGCAGTTTTACCAATCCTTCAGCCAAAGTACCTGCAAACAGATCTTTTTTATACGTGCCTTCCATAATTTCTTCATAATGAGAAGTAAATCCGGAAGTTGCGCAGCCAATCAAAAATCCCTGTGCTTTTACGATCCAGTTCTTCACTGCATAATCACCGGGATCATCTACCCCGTTCTTCTTTGCACGGTCGTATAATTCTACCAGTTTATCTGCCGGGCAGAACCAGTTCTGATCTTTCTCTTCTGGGTCTGCATACTTTTTCTCCCTGTTCTGTAGTTTTCTGAGTTCATCTCTGAGACTATGATATGTAAGAAATCTTTTTACAAATGCATCTTCAATATCTGCGGTCTTATATGCAATATCATCTGCTGCCTCAAGTATAAAGGTAAGTGGATGTCTGTGATTTCCCGCACCCGTCTCTGATACAATATCCTCGAACAGTTCCCGGTCTGCATAATAATAGCCCATCTTCTTCTCTCTTATATCTCCTGATTCCGGATGGATCTTTGTAGATGCTACCGGATATTTTATAATTGTATTCAAAAGCGCATACGTCAGATTCATTCCATTTTCATCTACCAGAAAATGTAATTTGCTGACCAGCCTAAGTGCCTGTGCATTTCCTTCAAAATGATAAAAATCCTCCCTCATCTGAGGTTCGAGCAACTCCTCAAGTGACGTTCCATGATATGTCAGAAGCGGAAGATTTCTTTCAAACCATTCCCTGATCGCCGCTTCTCCATAATGACCAAACGGTGGATTGCCGATATCATGAATCAGTCCTGCACACTGAAGAATATTGCAGATATCCTCTTTCATCTGTACAGTGAAACTGGAATCTTTCTTGTGTACCAATATGCTTTCTCCTATATTCTGACCCAGAGATTTTGCCAGCGAAGAGACTTCCATGGAATGGGTCAGTCTCGTACGGATAAAATCACTTTTATCCAGTGGAAATACCTGTGTCTTATCCTGAAGTCGCCTAAATGACGCACTGCCGATGATTCTGTGATAATCTTTTTCGAATTCACTTCTAAGGTCTGCATCACCATATTTTTGACTCTTGTATCTGTTCTGTCTTTGACGTTTTGTTGATAAAAGCCTTGTCCATTCCATTTTCTGCTCCTCCTTCATATTTTAATCTACAAAATTTGCCACCGGAAGTTCCTGTAGGCGGCAGCTTCTCTTGCATCCCCTTGTACAAAAAGTGTCCAGCCGGAGATCCGGCTGAACACCTTATTCATAACATTTTCTTTCTATGTTCATTCAACACTAATCCAGATAGATCGGCGGCTCATAATCTTTTCCGAGAAGTGCCTTTTTACGTTCCTGATATCCAAGGAATGCCCACTCCGTCATATCTGTCCACTGATGTTTTCCTCTGTCATATACCTGTACATAGCCGATTCTCTTCGGATGCATTCTTACGCTGTTTGATTCATATTCATGTCCTGTGTAAGGATTAAGTTCACCTTTACTGAGATCCTCTTCATCGGATGTGAATAAATCTTCTTCATTTTCCTGCGCATACCGGCTCTGATATCCGTTATTCTCATAACCGGAGGTCTCATCAGCTGCTGCATATGTTTCCTCCTGTTCCGGTTCCTCCGGCATAAATTCTTCTGCAAGTTTCTCTGACTCACCGTCTCCCGAATAATCAAACTCATGATACTGGATTTCCGGCTTTTCTTCTTTTGCCGGTTCTTCATGCGCTGATTCTTCTTCATGCTTTTTACGTATTCCGAAGAGCGCTCTCCATCCATGCGCTTTCTTCTCCGGTTCAACTTTCTTCGGCTCCGGTTTTTCCGGTTCCTCTGGCTCTTCTACTTCCGGTTCTGACTCATGAGCTGACTCCTCTGTATATTTCGGTTCCGACTCATAAGCCGGCTCCTCTGCATATTCCAGCTCACTTTCATAGGCTGGTTCTTCTGCATATTCCGGCTCTGCTTCATACACTGGTTCTTCTGCATACTCTGGCTCTGCTTCATACGCCGATTCTTCTGCGTATTCTGGCTCTGCTTCATACACCGGTTCTTCTGCGTATTCTGGCTCTGCTTCATACACCGGTTCTTCTGCATATTCTGGCTCTGCTTCATATACTGGTTCTTCTGCATATTCCGATTCTGACTCATACACTGGTTCTTCTGCATATTCCGATTCTGACTCATACACCGGTTCTTCTTCATATACAGGTTCCTCAGCATGCTCCTCTACACCCGCTGCAGGTTCTTCTTCACTTACAGTCACCGACTCTTCTGCTTCCAGTGTCACAGCTTCCGAACTTCCGGTTTCTTCCACCGGCTCCTGTATCTCTTCTTCCTGCTCTTCTATTTCTGTGGCAGGTTCTGCTGTCGCTTCTTTCTCTCTTACAAAATCAAATATTGTTTCCTGAACATATTCCGGATCTGGCTCTACAACCTTTTTAGACTTCTTCTTTTTCTTCTTTTCTATTGCATCTAATTCTTTATGAATATCTACAAGCTCACCTATCGTAATATCTCTTTCTTCTGCTTTGGCAGGTGTTTTCTTCTTTTCAGGCTCTGTAATTTTCTGGGCCTTTGAAAGCTTCTCTTCATGCTCCTCATGTTCTTCTAATATATCCAGATAAAACGGACAATCAAGAATCTTTGCGATCATTCGCATATCCTGCTCCTGGAAATTATCTCTGCCAAGACGCTGGGTCAGATTCTGACGCGACATCTTCTTTCCTGTCTGTTTTTCTATCTTCTCTGCAAGTTCTTTGATCGTCATCCCTTTACGGCTCAGAATGATCTTGACCTGTTCTCCAAACGTTAATTCCAACATTCTTTTCCTCCTTATTATTCTTACTCTCCCATACTCTCCTCGTGTGCTTTTTTATGGTTTTGTAAACATTTTTCTATCTTGATAAATCTTTATTTTTCCCTTTTATATTCTAACAAATCACAGAAAACACGTCAACTCTGCTTACGTTACATTTCCCCGAAAATAAAGGCTAAAAATGAAGTTTTTCATTCAGTTTTTTAACGGTCTTTTCATCCATTTTGACTATTTTTCTATCATAAGAAATGATTCCATTTACCTCTTCTTCTATATCCGATAATTGTGTGTAAACAGTTGCACTTAATCCACGGCTGATATTCGGAATAATGAGCTTTTTTATCAATTTCTCATAGCCCGCCGTAAGTTCTCTTTTTCTCTTGAACTTTTTATAACCGTAGACCTTTTTCTCGTACATACTATGCTTCGGGATCTGCAGCGAATACCCGCCAAACTCAGTAAGTGCCGTTACCCTCTTTTCCGGTGTTACATGCAAAGGGAAGAAATAATCATGGATGCTTCGTATATCCCCGCACCCCTGATCAAACCAGCCACTCGCAGAATCTGTCAGCCTGTAAGGATCTTCTGCCCTTACTATATCTGTCATCTTCTTCGTCTGAAACTGTCCCCATCCTTCATTAAAAATAACCCATGTAACAATGGATGGATGATCATAAAGCAATCGAACCGTCTCCTTCATCTCTTTTTCAAACTGTCTCTGCCCGGCCGGATCCTGACGTCCCATCAGATGAATCCTGGTATCTTTTGCCCGGATATGCATTCCATCCATGGCCGTCGCCATATACGTTACATACCAGCTCTTATAATCCCGTCCTCCGTTCACCATATCCTGCCAGACCAGCATACCGATACGGTCGCAGTGATAATACCATCTCTGCGGTTCTATCTTAATATGCTTGCGGATCATATTGAACCCCAGGTCCTTCATCTTCTGGATATCATAGATCATCGCTTCATCACACGGCGGTGTGTATAGACCATCCGGCCAATATCCCTGATCCAGTACTCCCTTTTCAAAATACGGCTCATTGTTCAAAAATATCCTCGGTATTCCCTCTTTGTCATTTTTAACTTCTACCTTACGCATGGCAAAGTAACTTTCTACCGAATCCTCTCCCATCCTCACATGAAGATCATACAGAAATGGATCTTCCGGACTCCAGCTTCTCATATGTGGTATCATGATCACACACGGCTTTCCCGTCTTTCCGGATGCTTTCACCGGCCACATCTTTCTTGCCGTTATCGTAACTTCGTAATCAATATCTTTTATGCCATGTTCTTCTTCCATCTGGATCATTATAGAAGACTGGTCATAAAGAGGTGTGATCTTAAGATGTCCGATATAACACTCTGGAACTTTTTCAATCCATACGGTCTGCCAGATTCCACTCTGTGCCGTATAGAACATCCCTCCGTTTTTAAGTTTCTGTTTTCCTCTGCTATAATAACAAGTCTCCGAATAATCTCTTACTTTTACGGTCAACAGATTCTTTTCTTCTTTTAATGCTTCCGTAATATCATATGAAAATGGAAGATAGCCTCCCACATGCTTTCCCTGTTTCTTTCCATTTATATATACGACCGCACACTGATCTACCGCTCCAAAATGAAGGATCCATCTGCTTCCCTTCTCCGGCTTTACTTCATCCGGAAGCCTTCTCTTATACCATAGATATTCTTCTGGTTTTAACTGTCTGTTTACCCCCGACAATACAGCTTCCGGCGAAAACGGAACCAGGATATCCCCATCCATTTTCTTTGGAAATCCTTTTGTTTCTCTTATTGCATATTTCCATATTCCGTTCAGATTTACATAGCTTTTTCTGCGCATGAGCGGTCTTGGGTACTCCCCTAGTACATTCTTTTCATTTATATTGTCTGCCCATTTTGTCATTAACTGTTTCATGTTCATACACCCCTTTATTAAGCAAGTCTGACTTCGTGTAATCTCCCCTCGATCTCATTATCTGTCGTAATTACCGCGACCCTTGCGTCCCCCTGCTCCAGTTCGTACTCCCTGCACAGATATTTCTCCGGATATTCCTCAGGCTGCTTTTTCAGATATGGTATGCCGTCCTGTCCCCAGGCAAATTCATATGTGCGCATGTCCAGGCCCATTCCTCTTCTGGTTGCTTTCATAAAGCTTTCTTTTAATACCCAGAAGCGGTAAAACCACTCCGCCTGTTCTTTTTCATCCTTCCCATTGCGGATGATCTCACATTCTTCCCGGCAAAAATACCGTTCTGCCACCGGCATCCGCAGCTTTCCCTTCATCTCCACATCACAGCCTGTCTGAACATCTCCACGGTCACTACAGGCACACAATACATATTTTCCCGAATGTGACAGATTGAAAACTGCCGATTTCGGAAGTCTCAGAGCCTTCTTCATCTTTTCCCACAATATCCAGGCACCGACACTCCTTGCTTTGTCATCCACATTTTTAAGTTTATCCGCTTTATCTTTTCTCCACTCAGGCACTTTATCATAATATGCCTGATACGTCTCTTCTATTAGTAATGGTGTAATATCTGCTGCCCAAACACTTACCATTTTCCCACTCCTTTTTTACTATACAATTTTAGTCTAACACACTTTTTTAAAAATGAAAGAATTTATCGAATAAAAGTGTTGACAATCAAATCCCATTGCGTTAATATATCATTAGTTTTACACTTTAAGTAATTAAAGTTTTGCAGTGCGAATATTTTACAGTGCGACTATACTAGACTCACACGGGAAAAGAAATATCACACAGGCACAATTATCATACATGTTGGAGGATATTTATTATGATTATCGTATTAAAACCACGCACTACAAAAGATGATGTTTCTCGTGTCGAGAACATGGTCAAAAAGAGAGGACTTAACACACACGTTGTACAGGGCGAAGAGATGACAGTTATCGGTTGTATCGGTGACACAGCCAAAGTCGATTCCAAATTATTCGAAATTGATTCTGCAGTCGATAAAGTTATGCATGTACAGGAGCCATACAAATTAGCCAACCGTGCATTCCATCCGGAAGATTCCATCATCGATGTATCCGGTGTAAAAGTTGGCGGCGACAACCTGGCAATGATCGCCGGTCCTTGTTCCGTAGAATCTTACGAACAGGTACTTGAAATCGCCCAGGCTGCAAAAGCTTCCGGAGCCAACTTACTCCGCGGAGGTGCATTCAAGCCAAGAACAAGTCCTTATTCATTCCAGGGACTCGGACTGGAAGGACTCGACATCTTAACATCTGTAAAAGAAGCAACAGGACTTCCGATCGTAACCGAACTGATGTCAGACAAATACCTCGATATCTTTAACGAGAAAGTAGATCTTATCCAGATCGGTGCACGTAACATGCAGAACTTCGATCTGTTAAAAGAATTAGGACAACTTGACCGTCCAATCCTTTTAAAGAGAGGTCTGAACGCAACTTACGAAGAATGGATCATGTCAGCAGAATACATCATGGCATCCGGTAATGAAAATGTCATCCTCTGCGAACGCGGAATCCGTACTTTCGAAAGCTATACAAGAAATACTCTGGATCTTCAGAGTATCCCGGTACTTCGTAAACTGACACATCTTCCGATCATCGTTGACCCAAGTCATGCGGGCGGCAAATGGTGGTTAGTAGATTCTATGGCAATGGCCGCTGTAGCAGCAGGAGCCGACGGACTGATGATAGAAGTACACAATGATCCGGAATCCGCACTCTGCGACGGAGCTCAGTCATTAAAACCTAAGAAATACGACGAATTGATCAAAAAGGTTTCACAGATTGCAGGTGTTGTCGGCAAGACGATCTAATGCAGATAACCTGCCACTGGCAGTTCCTTACGAACGCATGGCGGTTCAGACAAAAACCTTACAGGAGTATATATTATGAAACTTACAGTTAATCTGGGAAAAGACAGTTATCCTATCTATATTGAAAATAACATATTATCCCAGGCCGGAGATTACATCCGAAAGATCTACCACGGAAAACGCATTATGATCATTTCCGATGACAATGTATTTCCGTTATATGGTGACCGGCTGATCCATACATTGGACTCCACTTACGAATGCCACCATCTGGTACTTCCTCACGGTGAATCAACCAAGGATTTCCAGACACTTCCGACTGTCTACAAGGCAATGCTGGAGGCAAAGATTTCCCGTAGTGATCTGGTCATCGCTCTTGGCGGCGGTGTCATCGGTGATCTTGCAGGATTTGCCGCTTCCAGTTATCTAAGAGGTGTAAGACTGGTACAGATCCCAACTTCACTGTTGGCGCAGGTTGATTCTTCTGTCGGTGGAAAAGTCGCAGTAGACCTTCCGGAAGGCAAGAATCTGGTCGGCGCATTCTATCAGCCTTCACTGGTGCTGATCGATCCACTGGTACTTAACACGCTGAAGGAACGATTTATCAACGATGGTATGGGAGAAGTTATCAAATACGGCTGCATCAAAGATGCGGATTTATTTAGTACCTTGGAATCACACAGTTCTTTTGAAGATTTAAAAGAAGAACTGCCTGCCATCATCACACGCTGTGTAGATATCAAACGAATGGTTGTAGAAAATGATCAGTTTGACACAGGTGAGCGTATGTTACTGAATTTCGGACATACACTGGCTCACACCATTGAACAACATTTCCATTATCAGCGGGAAAGTCATGGCGAAGCCGTTGCCATCGGCATGTATCAGATCACCAGGATTGCCGAAGAAAAAGGATTAACACCAAAAGGAACTGCAGAACGTATCCAGAAGGTTTTAAAGACCTACGGACTTCCTTTTGAATGCGGTCTCACTCTTGGGACATTGACCGAAGCGATTGCCTTAGATAAGAAGAATCTGAACGGTAATCTCAACGTCATACTACTTCATGAAATCGGTGACAGCTACATCGAAGCTACAGACATTCAGTTCTTTGCTGAAACAGCAAGGCTTGTATAAATA
>OGPV01001473.1_pt1 | contig 15882 bp, 9 predicted proteins | sample 1553001 | NCBI WGS metagenome assembly OGPV01 (sample SAMEA2580268, study PRJEB22360) | human gut metagenome | biome: human gut; feature: human-associated habitat; material: faeces | place: Denmark | collected 2008/2010
CTATCAGCAATGTAGCAGCCGTAACTACTCCCGATGCACGTAGTATCACCATCAAACCGTGGGATAAGAGTATGTTCCGTGTCATCGAAAAAGCGATTATCGACTCCGACCTCGGTATCATGCCTGAAAATAACGGCGAAGTGATCCGTATCGGTATTCCCCCTCTGACGGAAGAACGTCGCAAGCAATTGGCAAAACAGTGTAAAGGCGAAGGCGAAACTGCAAAAGTCAGCGTACGCAACGCCCGCCGAGACGGTATTGATGCACTTAAGAAAGCTGTAAAAGACGGATTGGCAGAGGATGAGCAAAAGAATGCGGAAGCGAAACTGCAAAAGATCCACGATAAGTATATCAAACAAATTGATGATATGCTTGCTGAAAAAGATAAAGAAATTATGACTGTATAAGTTGAGCATGGAGAGTTGAGAGTTGAAAGTTACTATGTAGTATACCAACAACGCGTTCAGCTCTCAATTCTCAACTCTCAATTCTCAACTTATGAAAGGATTAGTAATCAAAAACACAGGTAGCTGGTATCAGGTAAAGAGCGATGACGGACAGTTTATCGAATGTAAAATCAAAGGTAATTTCCGACTCAAAGGAATCCGAAGTACCAACCCGGTAGCGGTAGGCGACCATGTCCAGATTATCCTTAACCAAGAAGGCACTGCCTTTATCAACGAAATAGAAGATAGAAAAAACTACATTATCCGTCGTTCTTCCAATCTTTCCAAACAATCTCACATCCTTGCCGCCAACCTCGATCAATGTATGTTGGTGGTTACTGTCAATTATCCCGAAACTTCAACAATCTTTATTGACCGTTTTCTCGCATCTGCAGAAGCCTATCGGGTTCCTGTCAATTTGGTATTTAACAAAATAGATGCCTACGATGAAGATGAGTTCCGATATTTGGACGCCCTAATCAATCTATACACACATATCGGTTATCCCTGCTTCAAAGTTTCCGCCAAAAACGGTCATGGAGTAGAGGCAATCAGAAAGGCACTGGAAGGTAAGATTACACTGTTCTCCGGACATTCGGGAGTAGGAAAATCCACCCTTATCAATGCCATACTGCCGGGAATAGAAACAAAAACGGGTGAAATCTCTTCATATCACAACAAAGGAATGCATACTACCACTTTCTCCGAAATGTTCCCTGTGGACGGAGACGGATATATCATCGATACTCCCGGTATCAAAGGATTCGGTACATTCGATATGGAAGAAGAAGAAATCGGACATTACTTTCCCGAAATATTCAAAGTCTCCGCAGAATGTAAATACGGCAACTGCACGCATCGTCACGAACCGGGATGTGCTGTGCGCAAAGCGGTAGAGGAACATTTAATCAGCGAATCACGCTATACTTCCTACCTGAATATGCTGGAAGATAAAGAGGAAGGAAAATACAGGGCAGCTTACTAGATCAAAGAGAATAATAAACTGAAAAACATACAATAGCTTTATTAGCTACATAAACAATTTTAAAACCATGAAAAAAGGCTGCATCATTTTTCTTATCTTAAATGTACTGACAACGTCTGCATTATTCGTCGGTGGATTCATTCTAAATTCCGAAGAACAAGAATCCGACAAACAAAGTTCAACAGAATCCTCACCATCCAAAGATAGTTTATCACCCAAAGATAATTTATCATACTTAAAAGATGAAACACACTTTGTTGCCCAAGAAAAACAAAAAGGAAAACTTAAGACAGATGTCACCTATTATTTAGCAGAGAAAGGATATACACTTTCAAAAAATACAGAAATAACGGTTATTTGCCAAACAGACGAACAAAACACGTTAATGGAAGATAAGGATGGAAATCGCTTTACCATACCAAGTAGAAGCGTGGAAACACAGCGTCCCCTTAAAATGATTAATCCTAATTATCATTATTATATGGGTGGTACTTGGCTCCACACTTTCGATCCTTATAAACGCCCCATTACAGAAATCATATCCAAATGGGGAGACTATACATTATGCAATAAGCAAGAAGGCTCTTACACATTTCCATATCTAACTCATGTTTCAGGAATCAGTAGAGGACACTCTGTCACTCTGCTCACAGATGAAAAAGGAATTGTCACCGGAAGCCGATGTTCCAATGAGAGTTCGAACCTTTTCGGTTTTTTGTTCTTCTACTCTGATATTCTTTCACTAAATGTATATGAGCCACAAGGCACATTACTAATAGAACCAGGAACCGATACTGACAACAGTGGATCTATCATCGAAGGAATTTATATGTATGTGTTATATACAATACCAGCAGCAATACTATTGTTCGTAATTCTTTGGGGTATGATAATTGTCCGGATTGTTCCTAACAATATTATCAACTTCACACTTCGCGCAGGAACATTTCTTATTATATATGTTCTTTCCATCATCTTCTTAGAACACTATCATAGTGTGTGGCTGATTCTTTTCCCATGTTATATGGGAGTGGGATATATGCTAATTAGAGGATTAAAAAATTACTTAAATTTAGAAGCGCGCTGCACACGCTGCCATGCCATCAACAGTATTAACCGCCATAAGGAAGAAACCGGACGGGAAAGAACTATAAGAAAATGTAACATTCATTTCCATTTAGAAGCCAATGGAGATATTACACATAGCGCCTATGTATATAACGAAACAACCGTACATTATCATCACAAAGATGTGTGTGAAAAGTGTAAATATACACAGGAATACAACAGTGACACAGTATTAAAAAAAAGCATAGAAGAATGCCCGCATTGTGGTAGCACAGACATCAGTAAAGAAATGGATATCGACAACATTAAATATAAAGGAGGGAAAATAACCTTTGACTATGCATATCAAGAGTACTGCACCCTATGCAACGAATCGATATGGGAAGGAAATGGATCGTATTATTTCAATGCCCCAAAACCTGCAAATACACCAAAGAGACGCACTCCAGTTTCTAACGCAACTCCTCAGTCTCAAGATAATACTTTTAGACACGGATATGAATGTCGTTACTTTGATAGTGGACTTTCTAATCAAATGGGCACAGGAATATGTATCAAAACAGGGTGTGACCAAAATGGAGATAAATGTAACAAAGAAGGAGGTTACTGCCCATGGTTTGAATTACGAAATTAAACATATTTAGACCTAATAAGGTATTGCAAAAAATTATCAGTCAGAGGATGTCTGAGAATAAACTATCCCCAGAAAGTCGGACATCCTCTAATTAATAAAAGAGGGAAGATTACTTCTATTTTATCATTATTCAATTAAACCTTTTCTATCAAAAACAATCTAACCTACTGAAGATACAATGTAATATGCTATATACTATACTAAACCATGAATAAGAAGACTAAATGGGGGATCATCATCCTTGTTGGTACCGGAATTATCGGTGGAGGAATTTATTCACAATTACCCAAAAAGAACGACGAACTAACAGCAGCCGACAAAATAATGAGCGGCAAATCTAAAAAAGGGAGACAAGTTTTAAATGTAAACGCCAAAATTATAAAACCGCAATCCCTGACAGACGAATTTACAACTACCGGTGTATTGCTACCCGATGAAGAAGTAGATTTATCTTTTGAAACTTCCGGAAAGATTGTTGAAATCAATTTTGAAGAAGGAACATCGGTGAAAAAAGGACAGTTGCTTGCCAAAGTAAACGACCGACAGTTACAGGCACAACTACAACGCCTCGTCTCACAGTTGAAACTGGCAGAAGACCGCGTATTCCGTCAAGACGCATTGCTGAAGCGAGATGCTGTCAGTAAAGAAGCGTATGAACAAGTAAAAACAGATTTGGCAACCTTGAATGCCGATATCGAAATTATAAAAGCAAATATTGAACTGACCGAACTGCGCGCTCCGTTCGACGGAGTTATCGGACTTCGCCAAGTCAGTATCGGTACTTATGCTTCACCGACAACAGTGGTTGCCAAACTAACCAAAATCGCTCCGCTAAAAGTCGAATTTTCCGTACCGGAACGTTACGCCAAGCAAATAAAGAAAGGAACAAACCTGAATTTCAGTGTTGAAGGTAATCTGGACGCTTTCGGTGCGCAGGTATATGCCGTTGAATCAGCTATTGACCCTAATCTGCACCAATTTACAGCACGTGCACTCTATCCGAATGTGAAGCATATTTTACTACCCGGCCGCTATGCGAGTGTATTATTGAAGAAAGACGAGATTGAAAACGCAATCGCTATCCCCACAGAAGCAATTGTACCGGAAATGGGTAAAGATAAGGTCTATTTATATAAATCGGGAAAAGCCGAACCGGTGGATATCATAACCGGTATTCGTACCGCATCCGAAGTACAAGTAATAAGGGGGTTGCACATGGGAGATACCATCATCACCTCAGGAACACTGCAACTCCGTACCGGACTTGCCGTAACGCTTGACAAAATTGATTAATACCTGCGCCCTATGAACATATCCGAATTAAGCATACGCCGCCCGGTATTAGCCACCGTACTAACCATCATTATCTTACTTTTCGGATTTATCGGATACAACTATCTGGGTGTCCGTGAATATCCGTCAGTGGATAATCCGATCATCTCTGTCAGTTGCTCTTATCCGGGAGCAAACGCCGACGTTATCGAGAACCAGATTACCGAGCCGTTGGAACAGAATATTAACGGTATTCCGGGTATCCGCTCTTTATCCAGTGTCAGCCAACAAGGACAGAGCCGTATCACTGTAGAATTTGAATTGTCCGTCGATCTGGAAACCGCTGCAAACGACGTGCGTGATAAGGTATCACGTGCACAACGGTATTTACCGCGTGACTGTGACCCTCCTACCGTATCGAAAGCTGATGCGGATGCACAACCTATCTTAATGGTTGCTTTACAGAGCGACAAACGCTCGCTATTGGAGTTAAGCGAAATCGCAGACCTGACAGTCAAGGAGCAGTTGCAGACCATCTCCGATGTAAGTAGCGTTTCTATCTGGGGAGAGAAACGTTATTCCATGCGCCTTTGGCTGGATCCGGTAAAAATGGCGGGCTATGGCATCAGCCCTATTGACGTAAAAAATGCGGTAGACAATGAGAACGTGGAACTTCCGTCAGGTAGTATCGAGGGAAATACTACCGAACTGACAATCCGAACACTTGGATTGATGCATACAGCTGATGAATTTAACGATTTGATTATCAAGGAATCGGATAACCGCATCGTACGTTTCAGTGACATAGGTCGGGCTGAATTAGGTCCTGCCGACATCAAAAGTTACATGAAGATGAATGGCGTACCAATGGTAGGTGTCGTAGTCATTCCGCAACCGGGTGCCAACCATATCGAAATTGCCGACGCAGTATATCAGCGTATGGAGCAAATGAAAAAGGATTTGCCGGAAGATGTACATTATAATTACGGATTCGACAACACTAAATTTATCCGTGCATCTATCAATGAAGTAAAGTCCACCGTATATGAAGCTTTCGTACTCGTTATCATCATTATCTTCCTCTTCCTGCGCGATTGGCGTGTTACGCTGGTACCTTGTATTGTGATTCCCGTCTCCCTTATCGGTGCATTCTTCGTCATGTACCTGGCCGGTTTCTCCATCAACGTACTTTCTATGCTTGCCATCGTATTGTCTGTGGGATTGGTGGTGGATGACGCTATCGTAATGACGGAAAACATCTATATCCGGATAGAAAAAGGAATGAGCCCGAAAGAGGCGGGAATAGAAGGAGCTAAAGAAATTTTCTTTGCTGTCATCTCGACAACCATTACACTGGTTGCCGTATTCTTCCCCATCGTCTTTATGGATGGTATGACCGGACGATTATTCCGTGAATTCAGTATTGTGATTTCCGGTTCGGTTATCATTTCTTCATTTGCCGCACTGACTTTCACGCCTATGCTGGCAACCAAATTACTGATAAAACGGGAGAAACAGAGTTGGTTCTATGCGAAAACAGAACCTTTCTTTGAGGGTATGAACCGCCTGTATAGCCGTTCATTGGCTGCTTTCCTTCGCAAACGCTGGATTGCCCTTCCTTTCACGGTCATCACTATATGTCTCATCGGAATTCTGTGGAATATAGTACCGGCCGAAATGGCTCCTTTGGAGGACCGTTCACAAATCAGCATCAACACTCGTGGTGCAGAAGGTGTGACTTATGAATATATCCGGGATTACACAGAAGATATCAACCAACTTGTCGATTCCATTCTTCCTGACGCCGAAGCCGTGACTGCACGTGTTTCCAGTGGTAGCGGTAACGTGCGTATTACTTTGAAAGATATGCAGGACCGTAACTACACCCAGATGGAAGTAGCCGAGAAAATATCGAAAGCGGTACAGAAAAAGACGATGGCACGTTCGTTTGTGCAGCAACAGTCTTCTTTCGGCGGTCGTCGCGGAAGTATGCCGGTTCAATACGTTCTTCAAGCTACCAATCTGGAAAAACTGGAAGAGGTATTGCCCAAATTCATGACAAAAGTGTATGAAAACCCGGTCTTTCAGATGGCAGACGTTGACTTGAAGTTCAGTAAACCGGAAGCCCGTATTCAAATCAACCGTGATAAAGCCAGCATTATGGGAGTAAGTACTAAAAACATTGCCCAAACTTTGCAGTATGGATTAAGCGGACAACGTATGGGGTATTTCTATATGAATGGAAAACAATACGAGATCTTGGGAGAAACCACCCGGCAACAGCGAAATAAGCCGGCCGATCTGAAAGCGATCTATATCCGCAGCAATAATGGAGACATGATACAGCTAGACAACCTGATCGAATTGGAAGATGGTATTGCTCCTCCTAAATTGTACCGTTACAATCGTTTTGTGTCGGCTACCATTTCTGCAGGCTTAGCCGATGGAAAAACAATCGGTCAAGGTTTGGACGAAATGGACAAGATAGCAAAAGAAACATTGGATGATACTTTCCGTACAGCTCTGTCCGGAGACTCAAAGGAATACCGTGAAAGTTCTTCCAGTCTGATGTTTGCCTTTATCCTGGCTATTCTCCTAATTTACCTGATTCTGGCAGCACAGTTCGAAAGTTTCAAAGACCCGTTGGTTATCATGCTGACAGTGCCTTTAGCCATTGCCGGAGCATTAGTATTCATGTATTTCAGTGGTATCACAATGAATATATTTAGTCAGATCGGTATCATCATGTTGATTGGTCTAGTAGCTAAAAACGGTATCCTCATTGTAGAATTTGCCAATCAGAAACAGGAAACCGGAGAAGATAAAATGACTGCAATCAAGGATGCGGCCTTACAACGTCTCCGTCCGATCCTAATGACAAGCGCTTCTACAGTTTTGGGACTTATCCCGCTTGCCTTTGCCACCGGAGAAGGTTGTAACCAACGTATTGCTATGGGTACGGCAGTAGTAGGAGGTATGGTAGTCTCTACTCTTCTCACGATGTACATCGTACCGGCCATTTACAGTTATATTTCGACTAACCGAATCAAAAAACTAAAAGAATGAAACCGAAAGATATTTGTATGAAACGTATCGTATATATAATCACTGCATGTGCCTTTTCCGTTTCTGCAGTCAAAGCACAGCAAGTACTTACTTTAAAGGAGTGTCTGGAGGAAGGATTGCAGAACAATTACTCTTTGCGTATTGTCCACAACGAGGAACAGATCAGCAAAAATAATGCGACGCCAGGTAATGCAGGCTACTTACCTACTTTGGACTTCTCTGCCGGTTATGTAGGGAATCTGGACAATATTGAAAGCAAAGCACGTGAAACCGGAGAAATAACCAAAAACAAGGGTGTCTACGATCAGACTGTCAACGTAGGCCTCAACCTGAATTGGACTATTTTCGACGGATTCAATATCAGCACGACTTACAAACAACTTAAAGAGTTGGAACGCCAAGGGGAAACGAATACCCGTATTGCCATCGAGGACTTTATAGCCGACTTGACAGCCGAGTACTACAACTTTATCCAACAAAAGATTCGTCTGAAAAACTTCCATTATGCAATGTCGCTCTCAAAAGAACGCCTGCGTATAGCAGAAGCGAGCCATCTTGTCGGTAAGTTTTCAGGGTTGGATTACCAGCAAGCAAAAGTGGACTTCAATGCGGATAGCGCTCAATACATCAAACAACAGGAATTACTGCACTCATCACGTATCCAATTGAATGAGTTAATGGCTAATAACGATGTCAATCAAATTGTTATTATCAAAGATTCCACTATCGAAGTGCATAGCGACCTGAGATTTGAAGATCTATGGAGTTCTACGTTGGCAACCAATGCTTCTTTATTGAAAGCTGACCAGAATACGACTTTAGCCCAATTGGACTACAAGAAAGTGAATTCACGCAACTATCCATATCTCAAATTAAATACCGGATATGGCTATACTTTCAATAAGTATGACATCAATGCCACTAGTAGAAGAGGAAATCTGGGATTTAACGCAGGAGTAACTGTCGGCTTCAACATATTCGACGGTAATCGCCGCCGTGAAAAGCGGAATGCAACTCTTACTTTTAAGAACCGTCAACTGGAACGACAGAATCTTGAATTAGCACTACGTTCCGACCTCAGTAATTTATGGCAAGCTTATCGTAACAATCTTCAGTTATTGAATCTGGAACGACAGAATCTTATAACAGCTAAAGACAATCACGATATTGCAATGGATCGTTATATACAGGGAGACCTCTCCGGTTTTGAGGTACGTGAAGCACAAAAAAGTTTGTTGGATGCGGAAGAACGTATCCTTTCCGCTGAATATAACACCAAAATCTGCGAAATCTCATTGTTACAAATCAGCGGAAAGATAACAAAATATTTGGAGGAATAAGAGAGAGATTTATCCCATTATGTATTTTGCCGGTTTACCAATACGGTGTACCAGATTCACAATCAACCAGGAGACAGCAAATGCCATTACTGCCGCTACCGGTATTTGCAAAGGAATGGGTATACCAATAGCCCGCGTCAACATTACAGCCGGTCCGGTAAAGAAATAATGAATCATATAAACTCCGAAACCACATACGGTAAGGTTTGCTAATGCCTTCCGTATTCTTTCTGAACGGATATTGACTTTTTTTGCCAGCATAAATACAGGAATGGTCATCATTACCACATTAAGGGAGCAATAGGTAAAGAACAGCTCTAACATCTCATCCGTATAATCCGGTAAAGCTGTCATATGGCGGAAGCCGAAGAACGTCACAACGTATCCGATCACAAACATCGGGATACCGGTTGCCAATGTCTTTTTCATGCTCCAATCAAGATTCTTCAAATAGTGGCCTAACAGCAGATATCCGTTGAATCCGGCAAAGGCATATAACATTCCAAATGAGTTCCATGAGCAAGTTCCCCATAAATAACCGTCAACAAACTGATAATAGTAAGGCAACAGCAAGGTGACTCCCCAAGCTAGCAGAAACATCTGTTTGGCACGTTCCGAGGCCTTCTCTACCCATGCCGAAAATATAGGCAAATAAAGATAAAGTCCGATAAGCAGATAAATATACCACATATGTACTGCCAATATAGAAAAGTTGAATGGGATATTCAAGATATATTTGACAGCAACCGAGAAAGATTGCCTCATTACTTCTTCACCGGCATAAGGAAAGAAATCAAGAATAATCTGGGGACTGAATCCTAGCCAGCCCGTTATCCAGGGAAAAAGATTATAAATAACAGACCAGATAAAGAACGGATACAGGACACGGGTAATCCGTTTCTTGTAAAAAGCGGAAGTATCACCTCGCACAGGTAAAAGCAAAGCTCCTGTTATCATCACAAACAACGGCACACATGGACGAAGGACAGATCCGTATATAGCCCCCCATAATTTAATCTCTCCGATATTGGGAGCAGTGCCCGGATAAAAATTAAAAGGATCAGTGCAATGGCAGCAAACGACTGTAAACATTGCGATAAAACGTACAACGTCCAGCCATACAATATGCCGGTTCTTCTGATTAGGTAGTTCAATTGTCGATGTTTTCATTATGGCTAGTAATAGAAAGGGAAATTAGTAAAAAAGGGATACCTATACGAAACAGACAGGTATCCCTCCAATAATGGTTTATATAAAAGAATTATAGACTAATTATTTAGTACAATTCCAAGGTTTCAGTTGCTTAAAGAAGTCATTCCCCTTATCATCTACCAGAATGAATGCCGGGAAATCTTCCACTTCAATTTTCCAGATCGCTTCCATTCCCAATTCTGGATATTCCACGCACTCAATGCTCTTGATATTATTCTGAGCGAGAATAGCCGCAGGACCTCCGATAGAACCAAGATAGAAACCACCGTACTTCTTACAAGCATCTGTCACCTGCTGGCTACGGTTACCTTTTGCCAACATAATCATGCTGCCGCCATGACTTTGGAACAAGTCAACATATGGGTCCATACGTCCGGCAGTAGTCGGTCCCATAGAACCACATGCCATACCTTCCGGTGTTTTTGCCGGACCGGCATAGTAAATAGGATGATCTTTGATATACTGAGGCAAATCTTCTCCACGATCCAAACGCTCTTTCAGTTTGGCGTGAGCGATATCACGGCCCACAATAATAGTCCCATTCAATGACAGACGGGTAGCCACCGGATACTTAGTCAGTTCCTTCAAGATTTCAGGCATCGGACGGTTCAGGTCGATTTTAACCACATCACCTTCTCCTGCCTTACGCAATTCTGCAGGAATCAGTTCGCCCGGATTTGAATCCAGTTTCTCAATCCAAATACCATCTTTATTGATTTTACACTTGATATTACGGTCGGCTGAACAAGAAACGCCCAAACCTACCGGACAAGAAGCACCGTGACGGGGCAGACGGATGATACGCACATCGTGGGCCAAATACTTACCGCCAAACTGCGCACCCAGACCAATCTTATGCGCTTCTGCCAATACTTCTTTTTCCAGTTCAATATCACGGAACGCACGGCCATATTCGTTTCCTGTTGTCGGCAAGTTATCATAAAAATGAGTAGAAGCCAATTTCACAGTCAGCAGATTCTTCTCTGCAGAAGTACCGCCAATTACGAAAGCGATATGATAAGGAGGACAAGCAGCTGTCCCCAATGTTTTCATCTTTTCAACCAAGAACGGAACCAGTGTGCCGGGATTCAAGATAGCTTTAGTCTCTTGATAGAGATAAGTTTTATTGGCTGAGCCACCACCTTTGGTCACACAAAGGAATTCATATTCCATACCTTCGGTAGCTTCGATATCAATCTGTGCAGGCAGGTTACATTTCGTATTCACCTCATCATACATATTCAGAGGCGCATTCTGAGAATAACGCAGATTCTCTTCGGTATATGTTTTATAGACTCCCAATGACAGAGCTTCTTCGTCAGAATAACCCGTCCACACCTGTTGTCCTTTTTCACCATGAATGATGGCAGTACCGGTATCCTGGCAGAATGGAAGAACTCCCTTTGAAGCAACTTCCGCATTGCGCAGGAAAGTCAATGCCACATACTTATCATTCTCACTTGCTTCCGAATCACTCAGAATCTTAGCAACTTGTTCGTTGTGCGAACGACGAAGCATGAATGATACATCACGAAAAGCCGCATTAGCCATCGCAGTCAAACCTTCTTTCTCAATTTTCAGGATAGGATGTCCTTCAAACTCGCCTACCGACACATAATCTTTGGTAAGCAGATAATACTCAGTTGTATCTTTTCCCTTTTCAAACATGGGCTGATACTTAAACGGAGGTGTTGCCATAAGTTTCTTATTTTATTACGTAATGTTAGTTAGTGTTGCAAAGGTAGCAATTAAGAATGAAGAATGGCGAATGATGAATAAAGAATTAAGAATGAATAACGGAGAATATTTCGATTATTCTACGATAGTCTCAATTCGCTTGATAAGCTCATTCCCCAAGGCTGTCTTCTCCTCAATATGTTTCAACACAGCCGTCACAAATGTATTGCTTTCAAAATCCCCGCGCACCTGTTCGAAATCTTGTCGCATCTCGTCGTGCGAGCCATCCGCACCAAATCCGGTCATAGAAGAGAGCGAGAATTCCTTCTTTGCATCTTCATACACCATTTTATCCAGTCCCACTACGGATTCCTGCCAGGATTTTACAATACGAATCACATCCTGAGCAGTGATGATTTCCGGATTTATACCATAAAATTCCTGAATCTTATTGTAAGCCCATGTCCATTCGTAGGTGTAATAATTCTCGTGCATCTCCGCAAAGCAGGCATTGATGGATTTCAAACGGTTGACAGTACCATTCTCAATTCCATCCAACAGACGGTCTATCTCACTCTTCGGAGCAATGAGTCCGGAAACGTCCACCCATTCTCCCACTCCGATTTCCGTATCGGGCTTCAAACGTTGACGAATTTCCTCATTGCTTTGGAAATTGATACCCTCCAATCGTTTAATAATCGAATTACCCAAGAACTTATGAATGGCTATCTCATAAAAACGGATACCGTTATTCAAAGAAGTGTTTTTGATCTTGGCACTCTGATAAGAGTAAATCTCTGAAGTTTCACCGGACACCCGTCGCAATTCTTTCAAAATGGAACGTCCCTTGAACATCTTTTGGATGGTATAAGGGCTCAAAAGGTTATAATTGATATAATCCAGACGATTCGGGTCTTGTCGTTTATCACGTCTCGGCCATTTCTGCGCATCACGGATAGTACCGACACTTCTCAAATTGACACCCGGAACCAAATAGGTCGTATTTCTCTGCTCTATCAGATAAGAGAAGGGAAGATTGGAAGTATCGGCATGATTGACATGGCGTCCCATCACCAAAGAAAAAGCCCCGACACGAGCCGGCCACAAGATATAGGAATCAGAAGTCGTTTTGGCTCCTCTCTCCATTGTTCCTTGATGAATCTGACCGAGTTTATACATATGATTGCTCTGATTGGAACCCGATCCTGCATTCATAAATGAGAACATTCCGGCAATCAGCAAGGTAGATTTGTGATGTGTCACCGTGAAAGGACCTGCAAAGATGGCACAGGCCTCACCGTTCTCTCCTTGGCAATTACTAAAGAATAAAGAATCGGAAGCAGAATAGTTATGTCCCAATTTACAGGACTGCCCTACAAAGCAACGGCTCAACATAGTGCCGTCATCCACTTTAGAACCGGAGGAGATGATGAAATCATCACAAATCACTCCGTGTCCGATATGTACGGGAGCTGTCACATTGCTGTTTATACTACCATTAGACAAACGGCACGTTCCACAAATATGACAATAGTCGCCAATCCGGACATTCTTAATAGACCCCGTATTGAGAATCATAACATGCTCTCCGATACTCCCGGTAGCGGAAGCATGCTTGTTGGAATAATAATCCGCAATCGACTTCATGCGGTTTATCAACTCAGGACGATGGCGGTACAATGCCAGTATATAAGCCTGATGCGCAGACAATTTATCATTAATCAGCACCTCACGTCCCCCTGTTTCATTAAGAACCGCTACTTCTACCCCGTTGCCGAAAGTCGTCAACTTGTCCACCAGAATAATATCTACATTTTCGATGAAGGTATCACTGCCAATTTCGTAATTAGCTATATAATTCTGGATATTTTCAATGCAGCAGTTATCCCCCACTGTTACATTGTGCAGTGTCACATGGCGCAATCCCGAATGTTTTTTGATACCTCCCGGCAATGTAAACTCAGACTCGAATACGCCCAACTTCACTTCTCCCGAAAAGCGGGTATGGTGAACGAACTCACAATTAAAGCCTTCGGCAACCAAAACATTTCCCCAATCATCAGCCAAACACGATTGGCTCTTCAACTGAAGTACCTCATCTTCAGTCAATCTACGATAGTCTTTCATATAAATAAAGTGTTATTTATTCTTCCTCTTCGTAGGTCTGATAAAGAAAATCGTTATAAGGGTATTTCTGAACGTGCAATTCTTTCACTCGTTGATAAACTACATTTTTCAGTTCGTCCATATTGATTCGCTCGCGGGCGGAAATAAAGAGGCAATTATCCTCCATCTTTGCCATCCACGTCTTCATCAGCTCTTCGAGTGTCAAGTTTTCTTTTGTTCGGGGGGTAAGGTCGTCCGATGCTTTCTCTATGTAAGTGTAAGCATCTATTTTATTAAATACAAGTATCATGGGTTTGCCACCGCCGCCAATCTCGGCCAGTGTCTTATTTACCACTTCAATCTGTTCTTCAAATCCGGGATGGGAAATATCCACTACATGCACCAACAGGTCGGCTTCGCGCACCTCATCCAATGTTGATTTGAAAGAGTCCACCAAATCGGTAGGTAACTTACGGATAAATCCGACCGTATCTGACAAAAGGAACGGTAAATTCTCGATAATTACCTTACGGACAGTGGTATCCAGCGTTGCAAACAACTTATTCTCCGCAAATACCTCGCTCTTGGACAGGAGGTTCATAATGGTCGATTTACCAACATTGGTATAACCTACTAAAGCAACACGAATCATGCGTCCGCGATTTTTACGCTGGGTAGCCTTCTGCTTATCAATGTCTGCCAGACGTTCTTTCAGCAACGACATACGGTTCAGGATAATACGACGGTCCATTTCAAGCTGTGTTTCACCCGGACCACGAAGTCCCACTGAGCCCTTACCGCCACCTGCACCGGAGCCACCTCCCTGGCGCTCCAAGTGAGTCCAAAGGCGTTGCAAGCGTGGCAGCATATATTTATATTGCGCCAATTCCACCTGTGTTTTAGCATTGGCAGTCTGGGCACGCATGGCAAATATATCAAGAATCAGCGAAGTACGGTCAAGTATCTTCACCCTTAATTCGGCTTCGATATTACGGATTTGTTTCGCGGAAAGCTCATCATCAAAGATAACCATTCCCACTTCACGTTCTTCCTCCTCTTCGTTACGGATATATGTTCTTATCTCTTCCAGTTTTCCTTTCCCTACATAAGTCACCGAGTTAGCCGTCGGCAACTTTTGTGTAAATCGTTTCACTACTTCCGCCCCAGCCGTCTCGGCAAGGAATGCCAATTCATCCAGATACTCGTTCGTTTTGCGCTCATCCTGCGTCTGAGTGATGAGTCCGACCAGTATTGCTGTCTCTACTTTGGCTTCGGATATTACAAATTCTTTCATTCTTTATTTTTAATAATAATATGGGTGCAAATATAGCAAAAAAAGATAATCTTTTTAGAGATATTAATGCATATTCATCACCGATGTAGCACAGAACTACATCTAAATTGTTCTAACATCAATAAAAAACAGAAATATGGAAAAGATTAGTTACAACCTTGTGTTTAACAGAAAAAAGAATTTGAATAAGAGAGGAATGGCATTAATACAAGTGGAAGCTTACCTTAATAAGAAAAAAATGTATCTCTCCACTAAAATCTATATTAAACCAAACCAATGGGACGACAAACGGAAAATGGTAAAGAACCATCCTAATGCAGACATCCTAAACTGTATGTTATACGAATATATATCTACAATAGAGCAAACAGAACTCGGATTGTGGCAACAGGGAAAAGAGATTTCATTGAGTTTATTAAAGAACTTACTTAAGAAACCTGTAAGCAACGAAAAGTCTTTTTTAGATTTCTATAAAGAAGAACTAGCAACCTCTTCTTTGAAAGAAAGTACCAAGCACAATCATCTTTCCACCCTCGAGTTACTTCAAGCGTTCAAGAAAGAGATCTCACATTTGAATTTGTTTCTTCATTCGATTCTTACCTGCAATCTCGTGGATATCATCTTAATACAATTGCCAAGCACATGAAACATCTAAAACGTTATGTCAATATTGCTATTAATAAAGAATATATGGATATACAGAAATATGCCTTCAGAAAATATAGAATCAAAAGTGTAGAAGGCAGACATACCCATTTGTCTCCCGAAGAATTGCATAAACT
>OGPV01001476.1_pt1 | contig 15856 bp, 10 predicted proteins | sample 1553001 | NCBI WGS metagenome assembly OGPV01 (sample SAMEA2580268, study PRJEB22360) | human gut metagenome | biome: human gut; feature: human-associated habitat; material: faeces | place: Denmark | collected 2008/2010
TTCCCGTGCGCCGGTCGCCTTAACATATTATTAAAAGATACAATGCAATCCACACTTACTGCGCAGCATCAGGAGCTACATACGAGTATGCATTGGACATCTTTGCAGCATTGTTTGTCAGAGTGACAGCCTCTCTATAGTAGGCAACAACAGGAGTGCCCTTATCCACAGCGTTGAACAGCTGCTCTGCAAAAGCAGGCGGCACATTGATACATCCGTGTGAGCCGGAGGTTTTGTAAATTGTTCCTCCGAAGGTATCACGCCAGCTGGCATCATGGATACCTATATTGTAGGCAAACGGCATGAAATAGCTGACAGGAGAAGAGTAACCCTCACCGACAAGAGTAGCATTTCTCTGTTTGTAAACAATCTTGTATACACCATCTACGGAACCATTCTGACGGGCGAGATTACCTGATACGAAATCAGACTCCATCTGGAGAGCACCATCCTTGTAATACCACATGTGCTGCTTTGTGTAGTCAATCTCTATGTATGTATTACCTATGTCGTCAGCTCCTCGGTAGAGTGCTGTCTGCTCGTAAACAGGCTCTCTTTCCACAGGCTTGCCTCCCTCTAAATCTGAAAGAAGTTTGGCCTTCTCATTTTTCTTGCTGACTACCCATCCGTAGTCTCCACCACCTATTTCAATAGTGTCACCGGACGATGTTTTGAACGAGCGCTTGCGTCCGAAGGTGTTATACTTGGAAGCAAGCTGCTGGACATATTTAGTGACCTTGGCATCATCTATGCTCACGCTGCCGTCATCTGAGATGCTTAGCATATCAAGGATTTTGGCTGAGTCAAGCTTCTCGTCGGCACCTTCAATTTTGTAAGTGACGGTTGAAGCAGTGTATTTGTCGAGGGCTTCTTTTTCATTTTTGATTGTATCGCTTTCCTTTGTGATTTTTGGAGCTTCATAACAGTCATCACTTAAGCTAAGCTTTGGAAGTTCATTGTCCAGGGCATCCTTTACTTCGGCAAGGATGCTGTCATATATCGGCTTGCAGCCATTTTTCTCTTCAATCACATCGTATTTGCCGTCTTTTATCTCGATGTGGGCATCCTCCGGATTTTCAATGTAGTCATCACTGAAAATATCAAGAGCCTTGAGCTTTTCCGCCAAAGCGGCATCGTCATATTTGGACGAACCCTTTAGTGTATAGTTTTGAGCTTTGAAAAGACTGACAGGCCATGTAAAAGCATTCTGGCTTTTTAGGATTTGCTCCTCGTCACCGTTTGAGACATATTCATAGGAAAAATCAGGTCCCTTAAGTGAGAAGTTGTTGCCTTTTCTATCAGTGATTGTGAGCAGATAGTCGCGGCTTAGGGCTGTATTTTTTTCTATTGCCTCTTTTGCGGTTTTCCCTGCGTATTTTACAGAGTTAATCTTTGTGTTGAACAGATAGTGGCTGCTAAAATAAAAGGCAAAGCCAAGATAAACAGCCAAAATCACGCCAAGCACAACGGCGCAGGTTATAAGTACTTTTTTCTTCATGTAAATCGACCTCCTTGGAGATATGCTGTTGCTGCCCACACCGGGGTGTAGGCGGCAGCTAAAATCAGTTACATTTGTGAAGATGTGACACATCCATATAGTCAGGCAGACCATTCTTGTAGGCTACAGCGGTTTCTCCCTGAATAAGTGGCTTTAAGTATTCGATAAGCTCAGGCTTCACATCATTGCCAGCATCATTGATCCACTCTCTTGGCACAGACTTGGCCTCGTTTGCGATATCCTTGATAGCAGAATATGTGTATTCTACCTGATAAGGATCATTTGAGATGCGCTTTAAGCATACCATCGATGCGGTCACACCCTCTGCTGCAATAGTGACACCCTTTTTACCCTGAGCAAAAGATTCCTCGATATCGGTTAATGATGCAAGATGTGAGGCACAGCGCTGGAGCACGTTTACCTCTACTGAGCGAACCTTGACACCGATGTTTTCTTTCACAATGAACTCAAGAGCCTTTCCGGCACCGCTTAGCTGCTGGTGTCCGAACTGGTCACATGAGGCATTTGATGATGTAATGTATGAGCCGTCTGCGTCATGTATTCCTTCGGATACGGCAACTATCACATTGTTAGTGTGCGTAAGGGCTTCTTTTATATCGGCAACAAATTTGTCCTTGTCGAAATCCACCTCAGGCAGATAGATGAACTGAGGCGCTGTATTGTACTCATTACGTGCGAGAGCGGAAGCGGCAGTGAGCCATCCTGCGTCACGTCCCATGATTTCAACGATTGTCACACTTTTAACAGCATAGATAAAGGTATCATGGGCTATCTCGAGCATGCTTGATGCTATATATTTGGCGGCAGAGCCAAAGCCCGGAGTGTGGTCTGTCATGCACAGATCATTGTCGATGGTTTTTGGAATCCCTATAATTTTCACATCACTGTTGATTTTTTTTGCATAATCGGATAACTTTAATACGGTATCCATCGAATCATTTCCACCGATGTAAAAGAAAGCCTTTACGGAGAGCTTATCAAACTGGTGGAAGATGTATACATATGGTGAATCATCATCCTTGTAATCAGGGAGCTTGTGGCGGCATGAGCCAAGATACATGGCAGGTGTGGTCTTGAGCTTTTCAAGATTAGCATCATCTGCAAAAATATCTGACAGATTGAGATAATTCTCATTTAATATGCCGAGTATTCCGTTTACGGCGCCATAGCAGATATCGTATTTCTCGGAGCTTTTTACTCCTGCGATGACTCCTGCAAGGCTTGCGTTGATTGCAACAGTTGGGCCGCCTGACTGGGCGACGATACAGTTTGACTGATTCATTGTAATCTCCTTATTGTGTATTTTAACTATTCTCTTCTGTAAGAATAGTTATGGTATAATTTTAAAATGACTACTGAAGGCGCATGGCATATGCACCGCATAATCATATAGATTGTAGTATCAAACATTATTTTTAGCAAGGGTTAAAATGAAAAATATGAATAAATACGAAAATTGCTTATTGTGTCCCAGAAAATGTGGCATAAACAGAAGCACCGGACAAACAGGCATATGTGGCGTTTCATCTGAAATAAAGGTGGCGCGAGCAGCACTTCATTACTGGGAGGAGCCATGCATATCAGGAAAAAGAGGAAGCGGGGCAGTTTTTTTCTCAGGCTGCAGCCTGCACTGCGTGTTCTGCCAGAACAGGGAGATCTCTGACGGAAAAGCGGGAAAGGTAATCAGTAAAGAGAGGCTGAGTGATATCTTTATGGAACTTGCGGACAAAGGCGCAAATAATATCAATCTGGTCACACCGGGGCAGTATATCCCTGATATAGTGTGGGCGGTAAACGATGCAAAAAGCCGCGGCATGAAGCTTCCTATTATATACAATACGAGCGGATATGAAAATGTGACAGACCTAAAGCTGCTTGAGGGCATAGTGGATGTGTATCTTCCGGATTTTAAATATATGGACAGTACGCTTTCGGCAAGGTATTCAAGGGCAAAAGATTATCCGTCTGTCGCAAAGCAGGCGCTTTCAGAGATGGTCAGGCAGCAGCCGGATGTCGTGATTGACAATGCGACAGGACTCATACAAAAGGGAGTTATTGTGCGACAGCTTCTACTGCCTAGACATGTGAATGATGCAAAGGCTGTACTTAAGTACCTGTATGATACATATCATAATCACGTATATATAAGCATGATGAGCCAGTTTACGCCGATTGCACTAAAGGATTATCCTGAGATAAACCGCACAGTGACAAGGAGAGAGTATGAAAGGCTTGTTGACTATGCCCTCGAAATAGGAATCACGAATGCATTTATACAGGAGGGTGACGTGGCAAAGGACAGTTTCATTCCGGCATTTGACTGTGAGGGAGTATAATATTTACCGTTTTTCTTAATAAAATAGTAAGAATTGGCAGGCAAAAATGACTGGATTTTGTGACGCCGGTGTAGTACTATGGTTATGTGATATTTTTTAACTGTGAAGGTACTGAACAGTTACGATATTTTGTTATTACTCACATCCCGGTGTGACAGATGATAATGTTTTTAATCACACATGATACATTATTCAATAGAGGATACATTGATGAAAAATATAGGAGAACAGCAGATAATAATTGAATGTCCGAATACTATCTTTCATCTATACATTGACAGTGAGGATGAGCTTTCAAAGGTTAAGGTGTTTATGAACAATATGAAGCATGTTGATTCGATAAGTCTGCATGATATATACAACTGGTGCAACAGACAGCATGTGCAGTACACGACGACATTTAATTATGACAGTAAAATGACCTGGACAGAAATGATAAAATCCTACATATTTTACTTCAGACAGAAGCTTAGATATGTAAATAATAGTGATAGGATGATAGAAACATGAGATACCCTGAATTTCTAAAGGATAGAGGAACAATAGGCTTTGTGGCGCCTTCGATGGGCTGTACAACAGAGCCGTACAGGAGTGCCTTTGACAATGCCATTAAAAGGTTTCACAGCATGGGTTATAAGACGATAGAGGGACCTAACTGCAGGTACGACAGTGGCATAGGTATCAGCAATACACCTAAGAAGTGCGCAGAAGAGCTGAACGAGAGCTATGCTTCTGTTGACAGTGATGTGCTTATATCCTGTGGTGGTGGCGAGCTGATGTGCGAGGTAGTGCCTTATATTGATTTTGAGCGCGTGAAGCAGTCAAAGCCGAAATGGTACATGGGCTATTCCGACAACACGAATTTCACATTTTTGGAGGCTACTATTGCAGATACAGCAGGTATTTACGGGCCGTGTGCGGGCAGCTTTGGCATGGAGGTGTGGCATGAGTCACTTACCGATGCATTTAATCTGCTTTGTGGCAGGAAGCTTTCATTTACCAATTACCCTATGTGGGAGAAGGAATCGATAAAGGATGAGAATGCTCCGTTTGTGGGCTACAACCTAACTGAAAAGTCGTGCATCAGCTCTATTCCTGCGGTGGCAAAGGAAAGCAGGCTTACCATGAGAGGCAGGCTGCTTGGTGGCTGCATGGATTGTCTTATCAATCTGCTTGGTACATCGTTTGACCATGTAAGGGAATTTAATGAGCGCTACAGTGATGATGGTATCATATGGTTCCTTGAGGCTTGTGACCTTAATGTGATGGGCATGAGAAGGGCTATGTGGCAGATGAAAAATGCAGGATGGTTTTCAAATGTAAAGGGCTTTCTTATCGGACGCCCGGCGCACTTCGGAGAGGAAATGTTTGGCATAGACCACAGACAGGCGCTTTCATCACTGCTTAGAGAGTTTAATGTGCCGATCATCATGGATCTGGATATAGGTCATATGTCGCCGATGATGCCTGTGGTATGCGGAAGCATGGCAGATGTCAGCTTCGACGGAAGCAACTTTACAATTTCGTATGATATAGAGCAGTAGATTGGAGGAAAAATGATTAGATCAATAAAGAAAAAAGCAAAGAGTATTGTATGTAGCGTGCTTGCTGCGGTGACACTGTTTACAATGAATCCGGTTGTATTTGCAACAGAGACAGCTACGCAGACTGATACAGTTTCAAGCGTTGATGTATCAGGCAGTGACGCAGCTGATAAGAGTAACACAGACAGTACTGCAGACAGTACAACGACAGCCGGCAGTGAGACAAACGACAAGGTGACCATCAGCAAAAATGATAAGCCATACTTAAGTCTTGGAGCAGACCTCACACCGGATCAGAGAGCGACAGTGCTTGGATTTATGGGAATCGAGCTCACTGATCTGGACAAATACGATGTGGTCTATGTAAATAATGATGAGGAGCACAAGTACCTCGATTCATACATCAGCAAGAGCGAGATTGGCACAAGGTCACTTTCCTCAGTACTCATTACAGAGGATAAAAAGGGTGCGGGTCTTAGTGTTTCCACACACAATATCAATTACTGTACGGTAGGAATGTACAAGAATGCGCTTGCCACAGCAGGCATAGCTGATGCTAAAATCATAGTCGCAGGACCTTTCCCTATTTCCGGAACGGCAGCACTTGTAGGCACACTAAAGGCATACGAGGAGATGACAGGCAAGAAGCTTGACGACAAGGTGACAGACGCAGCGATGGATGAGCTTGTCACAACAGGAGAGCTCAACAAGAGCATTGACGGCGATTCGCAGGATATCGAGGCAATGATTGCAGACCTAAAGAAGCAGCTTGCCGATGGAAGGCTCAAGGATGAGAGCCAGATAAAGGATGCGATAAAGGAGGCTGCAAAGGATTACGACCTGAAGCTTTCTGATGATGATATTGCAAAGCTGACATCGCTTCTTATGAAGCTTAAGGATGCCAATATCGACTGGGATTCAGTCATCAACCAGGCACAGGACTGGGCATCAAAGCTTGGCGATAAGATAAATGACCCGGGCTTCTGGGAAAAGATTGGTAACTTTTTCATGGATTTATGGGATAAGATAAAATCCATGTTCAGCTAGAAAAAGCTACAGGAGACAGTAAGAAAAAGCAGAATATGAATCAGACAACTCCCTGAAACGTAAGCACGGGCTGCACGTTGAAGGGAGTTTTTTGATTAAAGGGTCAAAAGGTATCATCGATGCATGCTTGCATGCAATTCGATGTATACCTAAAAAAAATAATAAATTTCTGCCGAATACATTGATACAAAGGTCATATTCTATTATAATTAAATGGATAATGGATTAATGTAAACAATGCACATAAGAAAGATGGGATTTGATGATAAAGATAAATAAATTTCTGGCAGCCTCTGTCGTTACATTGTCATTAGCTGCATGTGACCTGGCGCCATACAGTAGCATAGCAGTCTATGCGGATCAGGCGGCTAAGGTTGTGTGTGATGAGAGATACTGGGTAGCGGCGAGAAGCGGACCGGGAACAGAGTATGAGCTGGAGCACAAGCTTTCAAATGGCAAGGATATTACTATTCTTGAGCAGACCACAGGTGCAGACGGCAAGGTGTGGTACAAGGCAAAGTACAATCTGGCAGCAAATAATGAGGAGTGTGTCAGCTATATAAGGTCTGATTTTGTATCAGCAGGTACCGGCACAGCTGCATCAGACAATGCGCAGACAGGGGATGCTTCGGCAGACACCGGCAATGCGGATGCCATACAGCAGAATAATGAGGAGCAGCTTGCCCTTGCAACCGCATCGGGAGCATATGCTACAGGTACGATTACAGGTGGCAATGTGTATGTCCGCAATGCAGCAGGCACATCCGGCACTACCAAGGTTGTCTCACTCAACTGGAACCATCAGGTTGACATAATTGGAGAGACCAGGGTAAACGGTGTGGTCTGGTATAATGTCAAGGGTACTTTAAACGGCAAGGCATTTACGGGCTGGACTATCAGTACATACATAAAGGTGACATACAATAATAGCGGAGACAATACCGATTTTGTCACGGCTATGAAGAATGCAGGCTTTCCTGACAGCTATATTCCAAACCTTACAGCACTTCACAATAAGTATCCAAGCTGGACATTTGAGACTGTAAATACAGGTTTGAATTGGGATACGGTGATTGAAAATGAAAGTGTAAACGGACTTAATCTGGTATCCAAATCAGCAGACAATGCCAAGAAATCCACAGCTGCAGGAGCATATAACTGGTCAACAAATACGTGGGTTGAGTACGAACCGGGATGGGTGTCAGCAAGCAGTGCCTATATTGCTTATCTCATGGATCCAAGGAATTTTCTTGATGAGACCAATATTTTTCAGTTTCAGAGTCTGGCATACAGTCCGAATGAGGCACTTGAAGGTGTCAAGTCCATAGTAAAAGGCACATTTATGGAGGGAACAAAGACCTATTCCAACAATGGTGAGAAAATCAATTATGCAAGCACATTCATGGATGTGGCAAAGAGCAGTGGAGTAAGTGCATACCATATAGCATCGCGTTTAAAGCAGGAGCAGGGACAAAAGGGAACGAGTCCTCTTATTTCGGGTACATATTCCGGATACGAAGGATATTATAATTATTTTAATTTTAATGCAACCGGAAACACGAAGGATAAGATTTATAAAAATGGTCTGTCTTTTGCCAAGAAGCAGGGCTGGAATACAAGAGTAAAGTCCATAAGCGGCGGAGCTGTAAAGGTGGGCAGCAATTATATAAATAAGGGTCAAAATACACTGTATTTTGAGAAGTTTAATGTAGTAAATAAAAGTTCGCTGTATTTCCATCAGTACATGGGCAATGCCACAGCGGCTCTTACTGAGGGACAGAGTCTGGCTAAAGGATATTCAGACAAGAATCAGGCTTTTGTATTTAAAATACCTGTATACAACAATATGCCATCGTCAGCAGTGGGCTTCGATAAAGCTGGCGATACCAATAACTATCTGCAGTCGCTTGCGATAAGCGGTGTAACACTCACACCGGCCTTCAATGGAGCGACAACAAGCTATTCAGCAGTTGTTTCAAATGCTATAAGCTCAGTGACTGTTTCGGCAGATGCAGTTTCAGGAAGCAGTGGTGTTTCAGGCACAGGAAGCTATTCGCTTGCTGTCGGAAATAATACAATTAAGGTAAATTGCAAGTCGCAAAGCGGTGATACAAGAACATACACTATCAATATAAACAGGCAGGCGGCATCTGCAAATAATGCAGGTGGCAATAATAATCAGAACAATAATAACCAAAATAATACAGATGTAAACATAACATCAGGTAAATACAGTATAGGTACTTATATTACAGGCATTGAGCCTGGAACCGGTGCAGCTGATTTTGTGAAGAATATAGCAGTATCAGCATCAGGTACTGTAAAGCTTCTGACAAGCTCAGGCTCAGAAAACAGCGGAAAGGTTGCAACAGGCAATAAAGTGGCTGTTTATGATGCTTCGGGTAACCTGAAAAAGACATATGATATTGTTGTATATGGAGATATTAATGGTGACGGTGCTGTAAATGCCCTTGATATGATTAAGCTCAACAGACATATTTTAGGAAAGGGAACACTCACAGGTGCTTATCTGGAGGCAGCTGATGCCAACAGAAAGGGCGATGGTGGAAATGCCCTTGATATGATAATCATGAACAGACACATACTGGGCAAATCAAAGATATCGCAGAATTAGAAATGTGAGGAAAAATATGAAGAAATTATTTGGATGTATATTATCACTTGTTATGGCGGTGATGCTTGTTTTCACACCTGCCGAGCATGTATATGCGCAGGGACTTGGCCTTAGTGTCAGCTCAAGCTCTATAACTGTTGGAAAAACAGTTAAGGTGACTGTTTCCATGCCGTCTGGATATTTTGGCACTGTAGTTATCTCAAGTTCTGACGAGGGAGTACTGAGTAACGGAGGGGATGGTGTGGCCAATATTGGTGACGCCGCAGGATATCCCACATCGCAGTCATTTTCATTTACGGCGAAGGCTGCAGGAAGCTGCACTATAAAGGCATATTGTACAGTTGTAGGAGATGCAGAGGCCAACGATGCCGGAGGTATAATTACCGGTGCCAGCACGAAGGTGACGGTAACAAGTGCTTCATCAAACAACGATTCAAACAGCAACAAGGATAACAAGGACAATTCCGGCAGCAATACCGGCAATGACAGCAATGCAAATAAAGATAATGAAAACAAAGAGGAAAAGAAATCCTCAAACGCATCTCTTGGTTCGCTGGTTATCTCAGCAGGTACGCTTTCACCTGAGTTTTCTGCTGCGACAAAGGATTACACAGCTACGGTAGATTACAGCTGTTCAAGCCTTGCGGTTACAGCAAATCCGGCTGATTCCAAGGCGAGTGTGACATCAGTCACAGGCAATGATTCACTTGAGGTTGGAGAGAATACGGTCAGCGTTGTTGTGACAGCAGAGGACGGCAGCACAAGCACATACAATATAGTTGTTACCAGAAGAGCCGAGGATGATCCGGAGAATGCAGATAAGCAGGATAACTGGAAGAAGTTCGATATAAATGGCACAGAGTGGACTATGGTAAATGACATTCCGGAGGATGTTGTTCCTGAAGGCTTTGAGCACTCAAAGACAGTGATTGACGGACTTGAATACAATACCCTTCATGGCACCTTTGGCGATGTCACGCTTGTGTATTTACAGTCGGAAAGCGGCAATGGGCTTTTTGTATATGATGCAGCACAGAATGCAGCATATGAGTTTGTCCGTATCAATTCAGAGTCGCATTTTATAGTGGTTTTACTGCCTAAGGTGGATGATGTGCCTGAAGGATATAATGAGATATCGCTCTCTATAGAGGGCAAGGGTGTGGCAACAGCCTACCAGACCAAAGTCGAAAAAACCGATGATCAGACAAAGGATTTTTACCTCGTATACGCTATGAATGACAATGGTGAGAGTGGCTGGTACACATATGATAGTGTAGATGGCACATATATGAGAACCAAGCTCAGTACACCTACAGTGGCACAGGATGAAAACGATACAACAAAGAGCGAGCTTGTCCCGGGAATTGCCAATAAATATCTTGTTTTAGCTGCAATACTGGTTCTTATTATCATTATTCTGGCATTACTTCTTCTGGTGGTTATTGTGAAAAATAAGAAGCGCACAGCTAATGAAGTAAATGATGAAGAAGACGATACAAAAGAGTTCGATATAGAAGAAAATGATATAGAAGCTAATGATGATGATGCTCAGGAATCTGCTGAAGAATCGCAGATAGATGAGATTCAGGAACCGGCTGAAGAATTGCAGATAGATGAGATTCAGGAACCGGCTGAAGAATCACAGGTAGATGAAATCCGGGAACCGGCTGAGGAATCTGGCGAAGAGTCACAGATAGCTGAGATTTTAGAATCTGACGAAAATACGGAAAGTACAGAAGCATCCGATGCATCCTATGTCGGAAGAACAGTAGAAATTACATCCGATTTAAAGAAAACTGCTGAGAATGAAAAATCTGATTTTGATTCAAAAGAGGCTTCAGATCAGGAGAATGCTGCAGATGATGATACCTTGAAGAATCAGGTTCAAATGGCACTTGATGGCTTTGTCAATGAGGGAAATAAGCCGTCTGAGACTATAGACAGCAGTGCAAAGGATGATAATGAAGATGACAGCGAAGATGATGATTTGCAGTTCATCGACTTAAATTAGTGAATATGACTGGAGGATATGACTTGAAACCATATACAAGTAAGGCTAAAAAAGCAATAGATTTGGCTGCACGTATATCAAAGAAAATGAATTACAGCTATGTTGGAACAGAGCACATACTGGCTGGCCTTATAAAAGAGGGCACCGGTGTGGCAGCTGAGATTCTAACAGCCTGCAATGTGGAATATGATAAGCTTATTTCGATGATTGAAGACCTGATTTCACCGGGGGATAACATCGAAGTGATGGACAGGGATGGCTATTCACCAAGGACACAGAGAGTATTGGAGCGTGCATCGGAGGAAGCCGATAGATTTGAGTGCAATGAGATAGGTACAGAACACTTGCTGATGGCTATAGTACTGCAGGGAGACTGTGCAGCTGCAAGACTTTTAAACACCATGGGTGTTAACAGTCAGAAGATGTTTATAGATATTCTTGGTGCGATGGGGGAGGATCCGTCTGCATACAGGGATCTGATGAAAAGCTACAATACATCATACAATTCTGCGACTCCTGTATTAGATCAGTATTCCAGAGATTTGACAGATATGGCAGAGGCAGGGCTTCTTGACCCTGTTATAGGCAGAAAAAAGGAGATGGAGCGTGTTATCCAGATACTTTGCCGCCGTGGCAAAAACAATCCATGTCTGATTGGAGAGCCGGGAGTGGGCAAGACCGCTATAGTAGAAGGACTTGCGCAGGATATAGTCAGTGGCAATGTTCCGGATATTCTTTTGGGAAAGAGACTGGTTTCTCTTGATATGTCCGGGCTTGTAGCCAAATCAAAGTATCGTGGTGAGTTTGAGGAGCGTATCAAGAAGGTGATAAGTGAGGTTTCAAATGCCAAAAATGTACTGCTTTTCATTGATGAGCTTCATACTATAATAGGTGCAGGAGGAGCAGAAGGCTCATTAGATGCATCTAACATATTAAAGCCTGCGCTTGCCAGAGGCGAGGTACAGGTAATCGGCGCCACTACCATAGAAGAGTACCGCAAATACGTGGAAAAGGATGCTGCGCTTGAGCGCCGTTTCCAGCCGGTGATGGTTGAGGAGCCGGGTGTGGATGAGACAATAGAGATACTCACAGGATTAAAGGGACTCTATGAAAAGCATCATGGTGTCATCATAACAGATGAGGGTGTGAAAGCAGCAGTAAACCTTTCTGCACGATATATAAATGACAGATTTTTACCTGATAAGGCGATAGACCTTATGGATGAAGCGGCAGCCAGGATAAGGCTTAAGAATCTGACATCATCTGACGAGTTGCTTGCTCTGAAAAAAGAGATAACAGATAAGCAGAACCAGTTGGAAAATGCTTTGTCGAAAGGAGATCTCGCAGCTGCCGGTGCGCTTATGTCAGAAAAGGAAGTGCTTGAAAATAAACAGCAGAAGCTTATCAGAAAGAACCGTCGCACAGGAGCCAAAAATCAGCCTGTAGTCGGCGAAAATGAGATAGCGGATGTAGTATCGGGATGGACCAAAATACCTGTAAATAAGCTTACAGAGTCAGAGGCAGGACGACTTGCAAAGCTTGAACAGATACTTCACAAGCGTGTAATAGGACAGGAGGAGGCTGTTTCTGCTGTTGCAAAGGCAGTCAGACGAGGCCGTGTTGGTTTAAAGGATCCTAAGAAGCCGATTGGCTCATTCCTGTTTTTGGGACCGACAGGAGTAGGTAAGACGGAGGTGTCAAAGGCGCTTGCTGAGGCTGTCTTTGGCAAAGAAGATGCCATGATACGTGTTGACATGTCAGAGTACATGGAAAAGCATAGTGTTTCAAAGATGATTGGTTCACCACCGGGATATGTGGGCCATGAGGAGGGCGGACAGCTCTCAGAGAAGGTCAGACGCAATCCTTTTTCTGTTATACTGTTTGATGAGATAGAAAAAGCACATCCTGATGTGTTCAATATACTTTTACAGGTGCTTGATGATGGTAGAATCACTGATTCACAGGGGCGCACGGTTGATTTCAAGAATACGATAATCATCATGACATCAAATGCAGGAGCGGCTTCCATTATAGAGCCAAAGCGCCTTGGATTTGGTGCAGGTGATGACGAAAAGCAGGATCACGAGCGTATGAAGAACAGTGTCATGGAGGAGGTCCGCCGTATATTTAAACCTGAGTTTTTGAACCGAATCGACGAGACTATTGTATTTAGAGCTCTCAACAAGGATGACATGAAGCATATAGTGACACTTCTTGTAAAGGAGCTTAAGAAACGCTGCAAAGAGCAGCTTGATATAGAGCTCACAGTGCGCGACAGCGCAAAAGCCTTTATCGTGGACAAAGCGTATGACAGAAAATATGGCGCAAGACCGCTTAAACGAAAACTTCAGGAGGAAATTGAAGACCGTATGTCAGAGGATATTATTACCGGCAAAATTAAGCGCGGTAATAAGGTAATAATTTCTACGAAAAACAAACAAATTTCATTGACTGTTGAGTAGAATTGGATTTATAATTAATATATCAATATAGCTACGGGAGGATAAAAATGGCTGTAATAAGTGAATTAATCCGTACTGAGGAAAACGGAAAGCTCAGCTTCGGAGATTATACATTGGCTGCAAAGGCAAAACTTGACAATTTTGAGAAGGATGGAGATATCTACAAGGTAAAGACCTTTAAGGAGATTACAAAGCTCGAAAGAAACGGACTCTTTGTATACGAGTCTGTTCCGGGAACAGCGGTTATGGATTTCGAGGAGACTGCTGATACAGTGACATTTACTGTGGAGGGACCTGAGGATGCTCAGATTACTCTTGGCCTTGAAGAGGAGAGAGAGTACGAAATTGATATAGCTGGAGCTGTTGCAGGTACTATGAAGACAAATCTCGGCGGCAAGCTTAGCTTAAGCGTAGAGCTTGAGGGTGTTGATTCAGTCGATATCAAAGTATCAAGAAAATAGAGCATATTTTTTAGCCCGGTGAAAGCCGGGCTTTTTGTATTTTATAAAGGAGAACAATATGGCAAAAGGAAAGACCTCTGTATTTTTCTGCCAGGAATGTGGTTATGAATCGGTAAAATGGATGGGACAGTGCCCGGCCTGTAAGGAATGGAATACATTTGTAGAGGAAACCGTAGATAAAAAGTCGATAAGTTCGTCGGGAAAAGTAAAAAAAGAATCAAAGGCGGCACAGGTTCTGCCTCTTTCGGCAGTAAAAAGCGAGAAAGAGGAGCGTATAGTGACAGGTATAGCCGAGTTTGACAGAGTACTTGGTGGAGGAATTGTGAGGGGGTCACTTGTGCTTGTGGGAGGAGATCCGGGTATAGGAAAATCCACGCTTCTACTTCAGGTATGCAGGGAACTTTCACAAAAAAAGGTGCCATTACTTTATGTGTCAGGTGAGGAATCCCTGCATCAGATAAAGATGCGTGCCGACAGACTTGGTGATTTTACGGATTCGCTGGAGCTTTTATGTGAGACAAGTCTTGATATAGCAAAGGACGTGATTCAACGCAAAAAACCGGAGGTTGTTGTAATAGATTCCATCCAGACTATGTACAATGAGGAGATAGCGTCGGCACCGGGCAGTGTCTCACAGGTCAGGGAGACAACCGGAGTGCTTATGCAGCTTGCAAAAACTCTGGGTATTTCTGTTTTTATAGTAGGACATGTGACAAAGGATGGTGCGGTTGCGGGGCCGAGGACGTTGGAGCATATGGTTGATACTGTGCTTTATTTTGAGGGTGACAGGTATGAGTCGTACAGGATACTTAGAGGCGTTAAGAACAGATTTGGTTCGACCAATGAGATAGGCGTATTTGAAATGAAGGCGGAGGGACTTGTTGAGGTGGAAAATCCGTCGGAGTATATGCTTAGCGGTAAGCCCGAGGGAGCATCAGGATCAATTGTCACATGTTCCATAGAGGGAAGCCGTCCGATACTTCTCGAGATACAGGCTCTTGTATGTCACAGTTTTTTTAATAATCCAAGGCGTACAGCAAATGGTACAGATTATAATAAAGTAAATCTACTAATGGCGGTCCTTGAAAAAAGAGCCAACCTGTCACTGTCAGACTGTGACGCTTATGTGAATATAGCAGGCGGTATAAGGATGAACGAACCGGCGATAGACCTTGGGATAGTGCTTGCAATCGCATCAAGCAAAAAGGATATTATAGTGCGTGAGGATACCATATGCTTTGGAGAGGTGGGCTTAAGCGGAGAGGTACGCGGAGTTACCATGTCCGAGCAGCGTGTGGCTGAGGCAAAGAAGCTTGGCTTTAAAAAGTGTATTGTTCCCAAAGTGTGTCTTGCAGGAGTGTCGCATATTAGTGGAATTGAGATTGTCGGTGTGGCAAATATCAAGGAAGCGATAGAGGCTGTCAGATAGTAATTGTGAGAATTGTATATAATAAACAGACAATTTAGAAAATTTGTGTTTTTTAAGGCAGTTTTACTACTTTAATTAATTGCAGAAAATCCGTTGACATATGTGTGCCGGGATGATATTATATCAAAGCTGACTCGCGGGACACATTGAGTTGTAGAGCTTGTGAGTTACATTTTACAGACATGACTTTATAGATATTGCTTTGAAAATAAGTTAAAAAAGTTATGAAAAAAGTTCTTGACAAATGTAAAACATTTTGATAGAATAAACAAGCTGTCGCAAGACAGAGAACTTAAAACAGAGTTCAAAAAAATAAAAAAAGTGCTTGACAAACGAACAGCGATTTGATAAAATAAACAAGCTGTCGCAAGAGAGCAAAACAAAGAACATTGATAACTGAACAGTGAGAAAC
>OGPV01001482.1_pt1 | contig 15792 bp, 14 predicted proteins | sample 1553001 | NCBI WGS metagenome assembly OGPV01 (sample SAMEA2580268, study PRJEB22360) | human gut metagenome | biome: human gut; feature: human-associated habitat; material: faeces | place: Denmark | collected 2008/2010
GATCCCGAGCGGCGGCCACGCGAGAGGCGACTTCCAAAAGCACCGCCACTCCTGCAGCGTTGCAGTTTGCGCCCTCGTTGTAGTTCGCGAACTTCTCAAGCAGAAACGACGCAACCGTCAAAACCGCTACCACCATGGCAACAGCCAGAAGGACGTTGAACACCACGAGCACGCTACCGTCGGGTGCGAGCACCATGCGAATCGCCAAAAGCAGCGGCATGACCACCAGCATCGCCAGCTCAACCCAATAAAGGATGGGGAGCACCGCCGGCATCGCACCGTTCAAATCGCGTCGCACCTTACCGCTGTCGTAGTTCGCCACCACGATCACCTTGCGTCTCCGGCTCGCTCGCGTCGGCGATTTCGCAGGCAGGTAGCGCGCGACGACGTTCTGGCTCACCCCGCGGTTCAAAAGCCGCGAAAGCACCGGCTTATCGAACCCCTCGGCGGCTGCCAACGCAGCGCAGATGAGGGACACCACGATGGCAGGAACAGCCAGCGCCCCCACAATCGTCGCCACCAGCGTCACCAACACAGCTACACCACTGCACAGCGTTCGAGGAAGTGAGCTGTCGGGATTGCACTGGAAGTCTTCCATAGCAGTCGTCAGACCGGCCTCGGCGGAAAACTGCTCGCTTATGTAGAGAGCCGCACGCTGTTCTTCCTCAGTACCCGCCGGCCGGGGGCCGATCTCCTGAGACAGATATGCGACATGTTCGTTCAATTCGGCCATGTACGTTGCCTTTCCTCGGTGAAGAGGGTTCTATGGACATAATTATCGTAAGTATACGCCATTACGAGGCCGTTCCGAGATATTCACGAAGAAAGGCATCAGCATTTCCTGCTTTTAGGCGCTCGGCCTCATAGGCGCCTTGGTCGGCCTCAATCTCTTTGTAGAATCGAAGAGCAACAATTTGCTCCGGGTCATCTTCCCCGAGTTCTTGGGCCAAGGCGGCCGCTTCCTCCTCCAATGCGTTATAGCGGCTGTTCTGAGCTTCGAGCTCTTCCTTGTTGCGGGAAAGATAGGCATCGTCGGCAGCAAGGGCTGCCTGTTGCGATTCCATTCTCTTAACCACGTAGGCTTCGAAAGCCGCCAAATCGAGACCGGGATAGGCCGCTTCGGCTTGGGAGAAATCCTGCTGAGCCTCCTCCAAAAACGCCAGGGCCTCGTTTCCTTTAGTCTGCGAGGAAAGAATGTTCTCCTTGCTCATCTCTTCGGCCAGCGCCGTGGCCTCACGAATAGCCGCATCGGCGTTTATCACGGCATTCCACCCCGAGCGGGCTTTAAGGAACGCCTCCGTCGCCATCAACGACTCCTCGATGATATTGACCCCCGCATCCAGCATATTAGGGCGCGAGCGAGCGGCCGTCACCACCTGAGAGGCCGCTTCCTTATCGTCATTGTCGCTCAGTGACGACTGCAGCATTTCCATGGATGCGATAGAGTCCTCTAACTGGGCTCTCATCGGGGCAATCTCCGCGACAACGGCACGATACCCCTCGTTCAGCGCTTCCGCGGAAGGCGCGGCGTCTCCCGTCGCCGAGGGGGAAAGGCGCTTGGCATCGCACTGTTCAATAACCAGTTCGTCGAAGGGGAGAAGGGATTCGTCGCAGCTCTTGATGATGTCGACCTGATCATTCAGGGTATCAAGCAGAGACTTCTGCTGCTCCCTCATCGACATAAGAGCTTGACCGCCCACCAGCGTGATGACCAAAAGGGCGCACACCACCACGAACACGGGCACGATGCCCCTCATTTTTCGATCAACAGCGGAAGAAGAGGCTGACGGGGATGCGGGAGCTTCGACAGACAAGACGATGGACTGCCCTTTGACCGGTGTTGGCCGAGGCTTTTTCCCTTTCCCCAACGTGAAAAGAGAAGGGCCGCCCGAGCCCCCCTCGTGCCGATCGCGCTCCTCGGCATCGCGAGCCTCACGGGCGGCATCGAGCACGCTGAAGGAAATCTCGTTGGAAGACCCCCGCGTGCGCCGCTTTATGTGCATCGGATGATGCGCCCTCTTCGCTACCATAACCAGAATGCTCCCCTAGCGGCGCGCTGCTATCTCGTCGACGATCTGAGCCGCCGATAGGAATCGGATATTCTGGCTGGGAAGTGATCTCAGGAACGTCTTGCCGTAGCCCTTCGTAATAAGACGCTTGTCCGCAAGGATCAGAATGCCCCGGTCATCAGCTTTGCGAATAAGACGGCCTGCTGCCTGCTTCGTTTCCAACACCGCCGCTGGCAGGACATAGCGCCGCCAGGCGGCATCGTCACGAGCGGCCCGTTCGCAAGAAAGGGGATCCGTCGGCTTCGAGAAGGGCAATTTCGGTATCACGACGCCCTTCAGCGTGGCGCCCGGCGCGTCGAACCCTTCCCAGAAGCTCTTCAGAGCGAAAAGGGACAAATGCTCGTCGGCGAGGAAGTCATCGCGCAGGCCCTTCACCGACACACCCCACTTCTGGCACACGACGCGCAAATCGTCTCCCTTCAGAGCCGGCTGCACCTCTTCGAAGCACTTCTCCATTTCGCGGCGATTCGTGAACAGGGTGAGCATCGACCCGTTCTGGGCACGGTGAGCGTCGATGAGCAGGCGCTGCAGAGCACCGAGATAACTCGGATCATTGGGTTCGGGCATATCGTTGACAACATAGACAACCATCTGATTGTCGAAGTCGTAGCTTGAGGCAAGCAGCAGCTCGTCGGCAACGGAAAACTCGCTCTCGTTCAGCCCCATGGCCTGGGAGAAGCTGTTGAAGCTGCCGTCAACGGTCAGCGTGGCCGACGTATAGACCACCGAATGGTTCCGCGCATACAAGGTCTCGTTCAGCGTCTCCCCCACCGATACGAGCAAGGCCTCCAGCTTGTTCTGCGGACGATCGATCTTGCGACTTAAGCTCGCCGCATACACATAGCGCTCGGGACATTGCGTGCAGATGACCTCGACGTTCTGAATGATCTCCTTCATCTCCATCGCAATGGAGGCAATTTCGCGCTGAATGACGGCGGCGCCTTCAATATCCTCCAAATAGCCTACAAGCTCCTGGCAAACCGTCACCATCTTCTCGGCGCGCTCGGCCATGGCGCGACCAAGACGGGCAATGTTTTGGAAGAGGGAGCCGTGGCGAATCTCGTCATTCAACCAAAGATCCACCGTCTCGTAGCCCTTCGAGCGCTTATTGGTGTCATAGAAGAACAGGTCGGGCAGCGCCTTGCAGAACGCCTGGGCCACTTCGCCGAATTCAGCGCCCGCACGGCGCGCCTTCCCCGTGAGCCCATAGAACAGCGTCGTCGAGGATTCATTGCCCGGCATGACAACGGTGCGCTCCGCCCGCACGAAGACGTTGCGCCGAGATTCCTCGGAAGCTACGCGGCGCGCGAGGGAGAGAATGTCTTCCTCTGCCAACTCAAGGGAAAATGCGCGCCGTGCCTCGCTTTCGGCGCTGTGGGCCTCATCCACCACCCAATAGCGGATGGGCGGGAGCAAGCCTCCGTCGGCGACAAGATCGCAGAACAGGAGGCTATGGTTGGTAACGACGATATTGGCGGCCTCGGCCTTGCGGCGCGAACCGTGGACGAAGCAGGACGTGCCGAAGAACGGGCATTTGCGACGCAGGCAATCGTGGCTCGTGGTGGTGATCATCCAGCGCGGCAGCGTGCGGTAGTCGATCTTCAGGCCGTCGATGTCGTCGTAAGCCGTCTGCTCAATGAAGGAAAGCAAGGCGGCAAGGGCCGGAGCCTGAGGTTTTTGCTCCTTCCCCACGGTGCGCATGCCGGGGCCTTCCACAACGAGGCGCTCCACCTTGTGCAGACAGGGATAATGGGAGAACCCCTTGAGAGCAGCATAGGTGAGGTCGGCACCGAGCTCCTCCGAAAGAGCGGGAAGCTCATGATAGACCAGTTGGTCGAGGAGAGCGTTCGTCTTAGTAGCTACGCCGACATTAATACCGTTATCTCGGGCAATGATGGCCGCCGGCAAAAGATAGGCCATGGATTTGCCCACGCCTGTCCCTGCCTCCACCATAAGATTGCGCGATCGGGCAAACGCATTGCGCACTGCCTCGGCCATAGCCACTTGCTCGCCGCGCTGCTCGTACTCTTCGTACAGGGAACCTACTACGCCCTCAGCGGTGAACGCTTGGGCCACAGCATCGGCCGTGGGGAGTAAGAAGGATCGCCCTGGATCGGCGGCGATTTCATCGGCATCCACGAGCGGTCTTAGATCGGTTTTTCCTACACGTTCGCGACGCAGGGTGCGCAGCGAGAAAGGAAGCGGTTTCTCCTCGCTCGTCTCACCCGCGCGCTCGGCAAAATATTCGAACACCACAACCGTCGGCCAATCGTTCGGTTCCTCCATAGAGGCGATTTCCCGCAGCAACATAGTCGGCATGGCTTCCACAGCAGCAAGCAGAATACGCAGGAGGGCACAGGTCGCCGCCACATCTTCATCAGCCCGATGCGTTGACCGAGGAGCACCGAAGGCCTTCACGAGATCGATGAGTCGATGGGATTTCATGCGGGGCAGCGCGATGCGGGACAAATCGAGGGAATCGACCCAAGTGTTCTCGAGCAGCGGATAGCCCGTCGGATGCTTCGTCGTGAAATTGCGGTCGAACTCGGCATTATGGGCCACGACGACGGCGTCTCCTACGAAAGCGGCCACGGCGACCTGGGCTTCGGCCCCGGAGGGAGCGTCAGCCACATCCTCATCGTGAATATCGGTGAGATGGGCAACATCCTCAGGAATGGGCTTTCCCGGGTTCACGAAGGTAACGAACCAGTCGACGATCTCGCCGTTTTCCACCCGCGCCGCTGCAATCTGCGTCAACTCATCATGGGCGAGAGAGAATCCCGTTGTTTCCGTATCCAAAACAACGACATTATTATCGAACCGGCCGAAATCGCTCTTTTGGGCCCGTTCGGGCAGCGACTCGTAGCGCGCGATAATCTCCGGCGGCGTTCCGTCGCTGATAAAGTTCTTCAGCTGTCTTTCGAGGGGGGTGGTGTCACGTGACATAGCGCAGCCTATCTTTCGCGGCGCCCTTGGTGGTGAAAAAAAGGAACCTCGGCCTAGCGAGTGTTCCCTGATTCATCGGGCTCGGTTATGGTGTTCTCGACAACTCACGGTATTGTATCAGCCAGGGCGGAGAGAATATTCATGGAACGGTATTTCGGTACATATCAAACATTTCGAACGGTCTCAAAGAAAGATGCGGCGGTGCTTATGGGTTCCAACACCCTCGTGGGAGACCGATACCGCATCAATCTCACTATGGACGAGGGTGTCCATCGCGCGTGGCTTATTAACAAGTTCAACGAAACTATCGGTTACTTCGACGACGGTTTCTCGCGCGAACTGAGCCTTTTTGCAGCGGAAGGTCTGGAACTCGTGGGAATCCTCTCCTTTGTCGCCTTCACGGAAACACCTGAGCCAGGTGAATATTGGGGACAGGCCGCAGTTATCGGGTACAGCCCCCATTACGCAGAGGAATTCAATCGGTTCATCGACGGCGTCTGCGGGCTTATCGGTAAGGGTATTCGCCCGAAGCTGGCGTTGAACGGGCCAGCCGTCGACGAGATCATCAACTCGAACGGCACATGGCTTCCGAGCGAGCGAGAGCCTCTCCCCGAGAAACAACGCGGCATGGCACTGCTCAAAACGCGCCGAGGGTTCATCGACGGCCTCGTGGAGGCTGGACGCACGGGCAATAAAGGTTGCTATATTCTCAGCTGGGCCTTTCTTCTTGCCCTCGTTGCCGCCATCATCATCGGCCTGAAGTCTTGCGGAGTGTTCTAAAACGAGAATACTTGTTTTAGTTATCTAATCTGCAACCGTAGAGGGGTGACCTTGGTCGCCCCTCGGCTGCAAGCGCTTACTCTCCCTCTTCGAAGGCATATTCAATGAGCTTCGTGCACAACTCAGGGAAGCTGATGCCTGCCGCCCGAGCCGCATCGGGAAGAAGCGAAGTCGCCGTCATGCCAGGGATGGTATTGGTCTCCAGAATCCACGGGATGCCATCCTTGTCGAGGATGAAATCGGAACGCGACACGCCACTGCACTGCAATGCCTTATGGGCGCCGACAGCGGCGTCCATTACTTGCTTGGTTTTCTCCTCATCGAGAGGTGCCGGGCAGATATGCTGCGAACCGCCGGGCGCATATTTCGATTCAAAATCATAGAAGTCAGCTTTAGGAACAATCTCGATGACAGGTAAAGCGAAAGGATCCCTGTTTCCCAACACGGCAACCGTGAGCTCGGTACCTTGAATATACTTCTCAACGACAACAAGCTCGTCAATTTCGAACACGCGCTCGATGGCATCAGCAATAGCTTCTTCGCCTTCCACGATGTAAATGCCCAAAGCGCTGCCTTCGGTAGCCGGTTTCACGACACAGGTTCCGCCCATAGCCAATGCAAGCTCTTGAACGGAATATCCCTCTCCCTTCTTGAGGTATTGATAGGGAGCGGTAGCAATGCCTTCGCGCTGGTAAAAAAGCTTGGATTGGGCCTTGTTCATCGCCGTTGCGCTTGACCACACACCAGGTCCCGTGTAGGGAAGACCGATCGTTTCCAGAAAGCCCTGGAGCACGCCATCCTCGCCGCCTTTTCCATGAAGACAGAGAAAGGCAACGTCGAAGGGCTCCTCAATGAGCGTTTTCAGATGATCCTTCTTCGCCGGATCCAACTCCTGGACAATAAACCCCGCTTCACGAAGCGCCTCTCCGGCACCTTTGCCTGATGCAAGGGAAATTTCGCGTTCCCCACTGGTTCCTCCAGCTAAGAGGGCGACGCGGCATTTTGCGGGTTCAACTACTGCTGCCATGGAGCATTCCTTCCAGACGGTAAATCTCTGGAGGCAGTATATCAGAGCAACGCCACCGTCTATAATGAACCTATGAATAACGAACTGATAAAGCTTACAGAAGCCGAACTCGAGGATCTTGTTACCTCGTGGGGATACCCGCGCTTTCGCGCAAAACAGATCCACGAGTGGGTTCACCGCCATCATGCGGCTTCTTTCGATGCCATGTCCAACCTTCCGAAAGACCTCAGGGCGAAACTTTCTGAGTTTTTTCCGCTGGAGATGGTAAAAATTTTTGACCAACAAGTTTCCTTAGATGGGACACGCAAATATGTTGTGACCCTGGCCGACGGCTCATTAGTTGAGACGGTGGGCATGCCCGTCTACCATCGAGACGGCTCCCTCGATCGGCTATCAGTATGCGTTTCCTCTCAAGTAGGATGTCCTATGGCCTGTCAGTTCTGTGCAACTGGCCGCGAAGGCCTTACACGGAATCTCACGGCTGCAGAAATCATCTCCCAAGTGGCTCTCGTCCAAGAGGATTTCCAAGAACGGGTAAGCAATGTCGTTGTTATGGGGCAAGGGGAACCCTTCCTTAACTACAATGAAGTTCTTGCTGCTTTGCGCATTCTAAACAGCAGGGACGATTTCAATATCGGAGCGAGACATATCACGCTCTCTACTTGCGGCATCATAGATGGGATCGATCGTCTCTCCCAAGAGCCAGAACAATTCACGCTCGCCGTGTCTCTTCATTCGGCTTTACAGGAGAAGCGTGATCAGCTTATGCCGAAAGTGGCAAAGCAACCTCTTTCGAATCTTAAAAAGGCTGTGGAGAGATACACCCAGTCGACCAACCGTCGTGTCTCCTTCGAGTATCTCCTCATCAAGGATGTCAACGATTCAGAAGAGGATCTTCAAGCACTTCTCGACTTCTGCGATGGGCTACTCTGCCATGTCAACCTTCTCCCGGTGAACACCGTAGAAGGATCTCCTCTACAAGCCGCCTCACCAGCAACTGCAAAGCATTGGGTCGAGACACTGACTCATCATGGAGTGGAAACGAGTTTCCGAAAATCCCGCGGAGCTGATATCGACGGAGCATGTGGTCAGTTAAAAAACAAGTTGGCACAAGGAACCTTTCGTTAACTTGTCTTTCTCTTCTCATGTTTCACGTGAAACAAAAACAACTAATGTCATGTTATGTAAAGTATTTTCCCTTACCTCACACTAGGGTCTATAACGACTTCTTTCAACAAGAAAAGAGTCTGTTTCACGTGAAACAGACTCTTTTCTTAGTCATTAAATGCTATCGAAAGTTACTCACCAACAAGCTCACTGAAGAGTCGTCGCAAATCTTCCTCATCCTTGAATTCAATCTCAATTTTGTTCTTCCCTTTAGACGATTTCACACGCACGTTAGTCTTCAGTGTCTCGCGTAAGGTCTTCGCCACAGACTTGTAAACCGCAGGCATTGGTTCACGGGAAGCCGAAGCAGAGCTGTCCTTTTTGCCTGACATAAGGCGAGCAAGATTTTCTGCTTCGCGCACGTTCAAACCGTTATCGATAATCTTCTGAGTCAAGGAAAGACGACCTTCAGCTGTGGGCACTGACAGAATGGCACGAGCATGGCCCGCCGTGATCTTTTCCTCAAACAGAAGCTGCTGAGCCTCTTCAGGGAGATCAAGAAGTCGAAGTGCATTGGCGACAGTCGAACGACCCTTGGAAACTGCCTGCGCCACTTCCGCCTGGGTCATCGAGCGTCGTTCCATCAACCGACGGTACCCGTACGCCTCTTCTATCGGGTTCAGATCAGAGCGCTGGATATTTTCAATCAACGCAAGCTCGAGAGCCTGGTCGTCATCAACCTCTTTTATACGAACGGGAACCTTCTTAAGGCCAGCAGCCTTTGAGGCTTGCCAGCGGCGCTCACCGGCGATGATCTGATAAGTGCCATCGGCCATTTGCCTTACAAGAATAGGCTGAAGCAGACCATCTTTTTCAATAGAAGCAGCGAGTTCTTCTATTTCCTCTTTTTTAAATTGGGTTCTCGGCTGATCAGGATTAGGGGCGATTCTATCAATCTCCACCTCATCAGTTCCCCGTGCAGGAACCTCCTCAGTCCTCGATTCCTCAATGATGGCTTCTCGCACAATGGGTTCAGAGACCTTAACTGGTTCTTCCTCTATCTCAACCATCGTCCGTACGGGCCGTGTGGAAACAGGGGCCTCTCGCGCCGCCTCTTCATCTACTTCAATTGTCACTCTCTGGCGCTCGGGCGCAGGGGAAACAGGGGCAGGTGATTCATAGGAACCGGGGAGGAGGGAACCCAGACCTCGACCGAGTCCTCCACGACGTTCGGGCTTAGCCACGTGCAATCACTTCCTTCGCTAATTCAATATAGGAAAGAGCGCCTCTTCCCTTGGGATCGTATTGGGTAATCGGCTGCCCAAAACTCGGAGCTTCCGACAATTTAACCGTGCGAGGAATAGGCGTGGCGAACACCAGGCGCCCAAAATACTCACGCACTTCATCGACAACCTGCTTCGAGAGCGTCGTACGGCTATCGTACATAGTAAGAAGAATGCCGTAGATATCCAGAGTAGGATTAAGGCGAGATTTGACACGCTTCATTGATTCGAGAAGTTTTGTCACACCCTCCAAGGCATAGAACTCGCATTGGATAGGAATAAGCAATTTATCAGCCGCCACCAGAGCATTAACTGTTAAAAGACCCAAAGAAGGCGGGCAGTCAATGAGAATGAAATCATATTTGCCCCGCATGCTACCCACAGCATCCTTAAGGCGATTCTCTCGCGCCATTTCCGAGACCAGCTCGACTTCCGCCCCCGCAAGATTAATCGTAGCCGGAGCAATGTCTAATCCCTCGGCGATATCAGGAATAATTACCTCTTCAAGAGGAACATCGTTAAGGAGAACATCGTAGATGCACTGCTGTATAAGACTCTTCTCAACGCCTAGGCCACTGGAGCAATTTCCCTGAGGATCAAGATCGACAAGAAGCACCTGTTTGCCCATCTCTCCCAGTGCAGCCCCAAGGTTGATCGCTGTTGTCGACTTCCCTACGCCACCTTTTTGGTTAATGATGGCAATAATCTTCGTCTGTCCGACAACATGACGCACCGGCGCTTTGTCTTTATAGCTCTTCAAAGGTTCTCGAGGAATCACAGGAGCTGCGTAATCCTCAACCTCCCTGACAACCACTTCAATATTTTCAGGATCGTCAACGAGTTCCTCTTCAGCGGCTACCACTTCTTGTTCCTGAGTCTGAGGTTGATCAACCTCTTCGACAGTCCGGGCTTGTTTTGTGTCTCGTTTAAGACCATCAAAGAATCCCACAGGAACCTCCTTCCTTGATTGGAGCACAGTATATCATCGCCTCAAGCTGGTTCAGGCGATGTTCGACAGAAGGATTCAAATTGATCGTGTTTCACGTGAAACACGATCACATACTACATTCAGTTACGGGGACGCAGTGGCTGTTTCTGAGCCAAGCCAATTCTTCGAGGAAGCTTGATGCGTGGCTTGCCGATTTTCTCAAACACCACAATCGTTCTTGTAGTCTCTCCATCGCTCAAGCAAATCTCACGCTGAGAGATCATTTTCATACCAACAAGGTCTTGCACAGCAAGCGCTTCCTCAAGCTCCTCTGATGATAGCTGGGCCTTATAGCACACTAAGCGACCGCTTTTTTTCAAAAGGGGCGAAGCAAGCTCTATAAGAGAAACGAGCTTAGACAGAGCTCGTGCTGTGAGGACAGCAAATTTCTCCTTGTACTCCAGAGGAAGATCCTCGATGCGCTCGCTTGATGTAGAAATCTGCTCACTCAACGAAAGATCATCGAGGGCAGATTGAACAATAGCCATTTTCTTCTTCACCGAGTCAACGAGAAGTGTCTTTCTTCCTGTTGCAAGCGCAAGAGGAACTCCAGGGAAGCCACCTCCCGAGCCAAGGTCTCCATAGAGACCAGCAGGAGCTTCATCGACCTCTGGCAAACCTACCAGCGAATCCTCTATATGAAGGAGGCGCGCTTGCTCCCCATCAGTAATGCGAGTAAGATTCGTGACCTTATTTGCTTCAAGGATTGAATCAAGATAGCGTTGCATCAAGCTCATCGTCTGATCTTCTGCCATCTCAACTCCTTCCCATAGGCGAACGTGTCCATAATAAAGGAAATGGGACGTGCTTTGCGCGTCCCATCAGCACGTTGAAAGTATCCGAACAGTTTTTACAGAGGAACCACGACTACATGACGGGAAGGGCCCTCTCCTTCAGAAACAGTCTCGACGCGATCATCGTCTCTCAAGGCAATGTGGATAATCCGGCGCTCATAGGGAGTCATCGGGCGCAATCCAACTTTGCGGTGCTGAGAAGCAGCACGATTAGCAGAGCTGTGCGCAATCGACTCGAGTTTCTGGCGCTGGCGGTTCTTGTAGCCCTCAACATCGACAATAACCGGATAACGGAAGCCAATGGTACGTACCGTTATCATCGACACAATGAATTGCAGCGCGTCAAGAGTTTTCCCATGGCGACCAATAAGGACAGCCATATCTTTGCCGCTGAGACGATGATCCCGCGGATATCAAGAATCAGTTCGCCCTCGTCGCCCTCGTATTCATCAATAGTCACTTCGCCGACATTGAAGTACTGGAGAATATCTTGGAGCGCCGCGATAGCAGTGTCAGCAATAGTATCGAGCATCTCGTCCGTCACGATAAGCTCGTCCTCTTCAACAACCTCTTCGGTATTAATGGGGTCTGCAGAAGACTGAGAATCCTCCACCACCTCGTCTTCTACCTCTTCAATCATCTCCTCGAACTCTTCAGTCATTACAGGCTCCTAACCTTAAACACCGCGGTTGAAATGATGCCGCGGAACGTACAAAGGGAGTGTTTCATGTGAAACACTCCCTAAAATCAGTAAGGTCTAGCGCTTTTTCTTGGGACGCTTCTTCTTCTCTTTGCGCGTGACGTTAACCTCTATCGGCTTGACAACGAGAGCTTCTTCCTCATCTTTACGCCGATCAGCAGCACGGCAGCGCGCAAGCGTCAACTGATTCTGACCGATACCGATAAGGGAGGATGCGCCCCAGAACAGCAACACGCCCGCCGGCGAACCCCAGGAAATCCAAAGCATCATAAGAGACATGATCGCGCCCATCATGAGCGTCTGATTTTTCTGCTGGGTGTTTTCGGTTTTCAACTGCTGAAGAACCATCGGAAGGAAGGTGGCACCGGCAAAGATAATCATGAGAATGAGATAGGGAACAAATGTTCCGAATCCCTCGCCGAAAGCCTGGGAGGGCGTCGTGACGAGATTCGGCACCAAGTTGTAGAACGAGTACGTGCCCTCGCCAATGCGATCGCCCATCTCGCGAAGCACCTGGAACAGAGCAATAAAGATCGGCATCTGAAGCAGCATCGGAAGACAACCAGCGAGCGGGTTGAACTTCATCTCCGCGTAGATCTTCTGCATCTCCTGGGATTGGCGCGTGGGATCATCGGGAAAGCGATCTTTCAGGGCCTGAATCTTCGGCTGCACCTTCTGCATAGCATAATTGGACTTCGCTTGCTTATGCATGAGGGGCGCGACGATGATACGGAAGATAATCGTGACGATGATGATCGCCAGGCCCCAGTCATGGCAGAAGTTATAGAAGAACTGGATAATGTCGAAGATCCAGTCTTTAAAGATGTCCCACATAACTTACCTTTCCAAATGCACCGGCGACTCAGGGAACGGGATCGTACCCACACGGACCGCCAGGGCGGCATCGCAGTATCCTCTTTGCAGTGAGCACGAACCCTTTGCAAAACCCATACCGCTTGAACGCGATGAGTCCGTACTCAGAACATGTGGGAATGAAGCGACAAGAGGGGGGAAGGAGGGGTGAAAGAGCCATTCGGTAAAACACAATAAGACCGATAGCAACCAGAGTCGGAATCCTCTTAATGCGTACGAGCAGCTTCTTCAACGGTGTTCTTCCCTTCGCCTTGGGCAAGGCGCTCAGCGACATTTCCGCATGCTTTCAGCACTTTACTATAAGAAGCCCGAGTGAGGCCCGATTTTGCCAGAAATATCACGTCAAAGCCGGCCCACGGCCCACCCATCTCCATGCAGAGTGCTCGCAAGCGGCGCTTGGCGCGGTTCCTCCAAACGGCATTCCCCAACTTCTTCCCCGCAATAAAAGCGACACGACCGGAATGGCCGTGTCGCTCACGATTGCTCTGCTTGTCGTCCTGCGCGCCTACAATAATCGTAAAGTATGGCGTATGAAGACGATGCCCCGTAGAGAAGAGCTGGGAGATTTCAGTGCTGGATTTAATAGTCTGCACCTAAAGATCTCCTAGACGGTGAGACGCTTGCGCCCCTTAGCACGACGGGAAGCGAGAACAGCGCGACCACCCTTGGTAGCCATACGGGCACGGAAGCCATGGCACTTGGCGCGCTTGCGTTTGTTCGGTTGATAGGTGCGTTTCATTGTTTCTTTCCCTTTCATGGTTTAAAGAGTAGCTTTTGAATTATACAACGCAAAAAAGTACTGTCAACGGGGCGAACAGAAGAATAAGGAAGATGGCTGCGAAGGGGCTTGCGGTAGGGAGGCGAAACCATGAAGTACCGGTAACGGCTGTGCAGAACTAAAAAGTAGTTCCCATTGAGGAGACGTTCTGAAAATAGAATCCAAATAGTAGTCTCAATAAGACGAGTGGATTAGTCGATAACTGGCATAGCCGCAGGTGAGGAGCTTGCTAGCGTACTTACTGCTTGGTGAGTTATCGAGCACGCTTGTGAACCATGCGTTGGCGGCCATCCTCTGCTGTCTCCCGTTGTCGTTGAAAAGTCGCTCTGTTATGCGCAGGTTTTCCCTTCTTATCAAGAGTTTGTGAACAAACTAGTCCAGCTCGCAGATGATCTTCTGCAGCACCTCAATCTCTTCTTGGGTATCGCGATCGGTCTTCAAACGCTCTTCGATGCTGGTTGCCGAATGGATGGCGGTCGAATGGTCGCGATTGAATTTTTTGCCGATATCGCCGTAGGGAAGATCGAGCAGTTGTCGGCACAGGTAGATGGCGATCTGTCGCGGTCTCACAATGGATTGGGATCGCTTTGGACCTACCATGTCGCTATGGCTCACCTTGAAGAAGTTCTCCACTTCCCGCTGGATGTCCTCCACGGTCAAGCTTCGTGACATACCGCCGGTGAAATGGTTGGCTAGAAGCTCGCGCACTTCATCGATGGAGATATCGCTGCGATCGCAGTAGATCATGCGGTAAATAACGGTATTCACGGCGCCCTTGAGCTCGCGGATGTTGGATCCGGAGTTCTCGGCGATGTACATTTGAATGTCGTCGGAGAGGGTGAAGTTCCCCAGGCCCTCGCTTCGGCTGAATTCGTCGGTGAAGGATTTGACGATGCCGAGTTTGGTTTCCACTTCCGGCGGCTGGATATCGATGGTGCCGCCGCTGTAGAAGCGAGATTTCAGACGCTCGTCGAATTGGATGTTCTTGGGAGCGCGGTCGGCGGAAAGCACCACCTGCTTGCCCTGGCTGGTCAGCGTGTTGAACAGCTGGAAAAGCATGTTCATGGATTCCTTCTTGCCTTGAAGGTGCTGGACATCATCGAGGAGGAGGATGTCCGCCTGCTCGTAATAGGCGCGGAAGTTGCGGAAGCTGACCTTCTCCTGATCTTTGATGGCCCCGGCCTCTGAGTACTTCGAGACAAAGTCCTGAGCATCCACATAGACCGTTCGCATCGAGGGACGCGTTTCCTCGATGTAGTTCTGAATGGCCCTCATGAGGTGTGTTTTGCCCAAGCCGCTCTTCCCGTAAATGAACAGGGGGTTAAGGGGAAGCCGTCCGGGGGACTCTGCAACTTCGACGGCCATGGAATAGGCCATGCGGTTCGATTCCCCGATAACGAAGTTCTCGAACGTGAGGGAAGACGAGGGATTCGAAGACCGCTCGGCGACCGGCTCCTGGGAGAGCGGTGCGGGCGCGGGAGGCGCGTAGTGATCGACCACGACGTCCTCTACGAAGGGATGAGCGACCATGCCGGATGGTTCGAAGGGGGCCGCCTGAGACAGGGGAGCGCCATAGGCCGGCGGTGGGGGAGCAGATGCCGCGATGGGCTGAGAGGGGAGAGGCTCCATCGTCGTTGCCGCTGGCTGCGCAGGTGCTGGTACCGACATCGGTTGTGAGGGTGCCGAAAGGGGAGCCGCTGGGGACGGTTGGCCCACGGCAGCGCTTTTACGCTGCTCTTGCGTAGGATCGACGGCGATGGCCACCGCGAATACGACGCCGGTGAGATCGCGCAGCGCGCGCACGATCACCTCGGTGTAATGCTGCTCGACCCATGTCTTTATAAAGTCGTTGTCGGCGGTGAGCATGAGGAATGAATCACTCATGGCTTGGGGAATGAGCCGCGAGAAAAAGGCGGAAACCTGGGAGGGGTCGATATCCTGGTAGCTTTTGACTTGGGCGCAAATGCGCGCCCATTGTTCGTTGAGCGTCTCGCTATCCATACATCATCCTTCCGCCGGCGTTTTTGCCGTGGTTCTCCGCTTTCAGGGCAATTCTAGCAAATTGGCAAGGCTTGGGTCTTAAAGACCCTGTGCGATCTGACGGCCGTAAGGGGTGAGGGCCCGCTGCTTCCCGACCATTTCCACCAAACCTGCCTCTCGCAGCCGATTGAGGGTGGTGTTGGTGGTGGAGGCCGGCGTCTCGGTCAGGTCGCTGAAATCCTTGTTCCGGAGGGTTCCTTCCTTAAGGAGAAGTTTCAGGAATATTCGCTCGCGTTCGGAGAGGGCGGGCGCCGGCATGACGGCACCCGGGTAACCCGGATACGCCGCTGGTGCCGGTGCTGCTCCGTAGGTCGGATAGGCCGTTGGGGCGGCGCCGTAGGCTCCATAGCTCGGATATCCCTGGTAAGGGGCTCCGTAAGGGGGAGCCGGTACGGGAGCTGGAGCCG
>OGPV01001489.1_pt1 | contig 15723 bp, 14 predicted proteins | sample 1553001 | NCBI WGS metagenome assembly OGPV01 (sample SAMEA2580268, study PRJEB22360) | human gut metagenome | biome: human gut; feature: human-associated habitat; material: faeces | place: Denmark | collected 2008/2010
GCCGGTCCCGTTGACGGGCCCGGCCAATAAAAAACAACAACGCAGGTATGGATTGGACAACAATTATCGTAACTGTCCTTACGGTACTAATCAGCAACGGGGGATTGGTTACCTTAGTTACGCTTAAAGAGAAAAAAACAGCGGCTTTTCTGGATAACGTAACCAAGTTGATCGATCAGTGGCAAGAAATAGCCGAAGAGCGTAAACAACGAGTAAAAGAACTCAAGGACGACTTGGAATCTAAAGACAAAAAGATTGAAGAGGTTATTCGAGACCGGTCAGGAGTTCGGGACGATTTGGATCACACCCGAACATCTGAGGCTGTTGCTAAAATACTCAGATGCGATAATACAAGTTGCCTTGATCGCAAACCTCCATTCGGAAGTAACGATAAACTGATTTCAAATGAGTAACGCAAGAGGCATTCGCAACAACAATCCCGGCAATATCCGCAAAGACGGATCGGTGTGGCGGGGAGAGGTGGCCGGGCCGGATAAAAGTTTCAAGACCTTCGAAACGATGGCCTGGGGCATTCGTGCAATCTACCACCTGCTCAATAATTATCGCCTTCTGTACGGTTGTGACACTATCGAGAAGATGATCCGGCGGTGGGCACCTCCCGAAGACGGGAACGATACGGAGAGTTACATTTCCACGGTGTCGAACCTTTCCGGGGTGCCGCGCACCAGCCGCCTGACGACAACCAATCGTTCGGTGATGGAGCCTATCGTGCGCGCGATGATCCGGGTTGAGACAGGGACGACAGTTTCTGCCGCAGACTATAACCAGGCGTGGGATCTGTTTATCAAGCATAAGAAGTAGGATTATTTGCAAATGCATTATTCTGTATTTGCAAATACAGCTCATCGCATATTGACAATTAGTGAAATACGGAAATGTAACTGACGATATAATTTGCAAAATCCCGACATGGGAATTCCCATGTCGGCACTAAGTCAACAAGTTATAGTTGTTGGCTAAAATTTGTTCTTTGACGCACTGTCTTTGTAAGAACTATTTATTTTTAGTTATATCGGGATAGTCATCTGGATTGATTTCCGGATGTCTTTTGAGGAATTCATCCCTTAGGCATAAACTTATCACAAAACACACATCAGGGAGTGTTACCTCGTAAGGCTTCCCGTCAGCTGTTTTCAATGCAGGAGAGTTGTAGATGTAGTTCTTAAGATCGTTGAACTCCGGTTCGGTAGAAGATGTCAGAAGTATGGTGAAAGATTCCTTTTCAACATCATAAGCTGTAGCCGGTTTTTTACTATCTAGGTCTGCTATAAGTTTTTCGATATTGAGCTCAAGGAATTTTTTCCCGCCGCAGTCCTCGAATATTTTTCGACCTAATGGACTGAGTTGTCTTGGACTATGCTTTGCCGAAAGGAACTCTGCATTTCTTTCATATTTACCGGTTAGAAATGCATTAATCGCTACAACATTATCCCGTACCTCTCTTAGAATGGCAGACGTCTCATTCAATTTAAGAGTGTTTGCAACGCAATTAGCTTCTTTTGTTTTACTGTCTATCAACTCAGTCTTTGATTTTATTGCGGTCAACGAGGATAGGACATCTTTCAACCCTTCTGTATGTTCTTTGCATTTGGCATGTTTCGTACGACTGGCAACGTCCAACATTTTCATAACAAACCACGTTACAGCCACTGAGATAATTGCAATAATGGTAGCTTCCGGCCATCTTTCCATGAAGAATTCGGCAAATGATACAGCAAGCATGGTTCAGTATTTAGGTAGGTTGTGCGCAAATATCGTGCTTTAAACTTTAAAACACAAGTTTTAATTTAATCCTAATATAGTAAATTTTATTATACAATGTATGAAAAACGCATAAAAATTCCATTGGATAACGATCGTAGAAAGGGAATATTGTATTACCAAACACAAAGTACAACATGAAAAACGCCATTATAGTTCTAGTACTGATCTTAGCCTCTTTCCTCGTTGGTCGACTGACAAAGAATTTCGACCCGGTTAAGATCATACAGTACGATACTTTGCCGCCAGTCGTGCGTCTCGACACGATCAGAGATACGGTGCCGGTACCGAAATACGTGCATATCGTTCGGTATGACACCATCCACGATACTGCAGACGGGAAACCTATTCACCTTCCCATTCCGATCGGTCGTTACCTGTTTACCGACGATTCGACCTATCGTATGGAGGTAGAGGGCTACAATGTGCAGGCAAACAGTATCGAAGTCTATCCCCGGACGGTTACACAAACCGTTATCCAGCGGATCGGGGCTCCCGGCAGGCCGAAACGCTGGGGGATCGGCGTGAGCGCCGGGGCAGCTTTAACGCCAGAGGGGGTAAAACCGTATGTGGGGGTGGGGGTGCAGTATCAGTTAATTGCACTCTAATTTCTAAGATCATATAATATGGCGTGGTTATTGACGTTGTATATTTGTATGCAATGGGGTTACCTTGTATGCAAAATATTACAGAAGAATTTGCTTTTTTATTTATTTGTTTATTATATTTGCATAACAAAATTTTGATTATTTATAGCCGGAAGGCTGATTATCAAGGAGGCGAGAATGTCTCTGAATGTTAACCAACATGAACCGCACGGGGTTATCCGTGTTAAAAGATTTGAGAAAAACTAAATTTAGGGAGACTAGTAGTATATTAGTCTCCCATTTTTAATTTTATATACTATGGCAGCTAAATATCAGATTAATGGATTGTTTGAATTTGCATTCATTCCTAAATACAATGAAGCTATTGATTTTCTTGCAACAAAGTTGGCAGACCCAGAAGAGTGGGATTTTTCCGATGCAATAGAGAAGAAGCATTCAATCCTTAAAAATTATTTGGAACACATTTATAGGAAATTATCTTCTGAAGGAAAAATAGCTTTCAGTAGCAATAATGCTTACGCGTGTTTTAACACGGGCCTAGTAACAAAAAATTTAGAGGAAATATACGCCTTTTTCTATAAAAATAGTGAGGGATGTAGAGCTAATTCCAAACCGTATTATTTGAAATGCTTTGCTAAAAAGAGCGACCCTCAATTATTGAAAGTATTCAAATCTAACCTTCCTTCTATCGCTAATTTTTTTCAACGTCCTGAAGACCTTCTTTTTAATCCGAATTGTGACCTCATACCGGATATTGACCATATCATTGAAGATAATAGATTACGATTCCCCATTCCTATGCAAACCTGCGGGGAGGCAGAAATGAGACGTAAATTAGAGGGGGCTATCGAAGAAGTGAAGAAAAAAGTAAAAACAAATTACAAGGTTGCTGTTCCTCAGTATTATAAAGGTCGAATACAATTACTATTGCCTTTATGTTTAACTCCAAATTCTCCAAATCCTGATCTTGCCTTAGTTGTGCATAAGATAGATGATATAACCTATACAGCAAGAACTTGTTTAACTCTAAAAATGGCCTACAATAACGCAAGATTAATCGTTAAACCCCAAAGCGCTTGGCTAAAACCGTAATTAAAACAAAAAAATATAAGGCCGACTAACAAGCGGCCTTTTTTGTAGGAATCGAAACCCATGTACACGAATCGGATTCCATCTCCGACCGGTCAAAGTACAATATAGAATTGCAGGGTCAGGTATCAGATATTGTAAAAACGAAAAGGGCCGTGCCGTGGTGGGTATGGGTTATAGGTGGGGGAGTCGTGTTTGTAATGGTTGGGGTCTTGCAAAGGAAACTGAAATTACTCTGATCCACAGGAAACGTTCCCCTAAATGTTCCCCTTAAAAATTGTAAACCGCTGATAGTTAATTAGCTATCAGCGGTTTCTGTGGTTCTAGCAGGACTCGAACCTGCATTTAAAGTTTAGGAAACTTCCGTTCTATCCCTTGAACTATAGAACCTCCAACTTGTTCAGTCCTGTTTTCTATAGGCTGTTGCGACATCTCATCGGTATGAGGTGAGTTCGTCCGGTGTGTACGCAATATGTTTGATGACGGTGTTTTTGGGGCTTATTTGGAAAAATCCCCGCCGTTGTAGGCCCATTTCACGTAAAGGGCTCCCCAGGTATATCCTCCGCCGAATGCGGACAGAATCAGGTTGTCGCCTTTGCGCAGGCGCGATTCGTAATCCCAAAGACAGAGCGGAATAGTTGCTGCCGTGGTGTTGCCGAACTTGTCGATATTGATCATGCATTTTTCGGCCGGAAGCCCCATTCGGTGTGCCGTTGCGTCGATGATACGCAGGTTGGCCTGGTGCGGTACCAGGTAGCGGATATCGTCGGCGGTCAGGTGGTTACGCTCCATGATCTCGACCGATGTATCGGCCATGTTCGATACGGCGGCTTTGAAAACGGGCTGTCCTTCCTGATAGACATAGTGCCAGCCTTTGTCTACCGTATCGTGTGTCGGGGGATAGGCGGAGCCGCCGGCTTTCATGTGCAGGTGCTGCGCGCCGGATGCGTCCGAATGCAGGATCGCGTCGAGGACACCTGTACCGTCAGTCGTCGGTTCGAGCAGTACGGCTGCGGCGCCGTCACCGAAGATCGGGCAGGTAGAGCGGTCGGTGTAGTCGATGATTGAAGACATCTTGTCGGCGCCGACTACGACGATCTTTTTATAAGGTCCCGCTTCGATAAGTTTCGATGCGGTGTTCAGGGCGAAGATAAAGCCGCTGCAGGCTGCCGACAGGTCGAATCCGAAAGCCTTTTTCATGCCGCTTTTATGGGCGATCAGGTTGGCCGTCGACGGGAAGAACATGTCGGGCGTTACCGTGGCGCAGATCACTACGTCGATGTCCATCGGATCGGTTCCCGTTTTTTCGAGCAGGTCGTTCACGGCGCGCTCTCCCATATAAGAGGTGCCGAGGCCCTCGCCTTTGAGAATGTGGCGGGTTTTGATGCCGATGCGTGACATGATCCATTCGTCGGAGGTGTCCACCATGTGGCTCAGCTCGATGTTGTCGAGAATGTAGTCGGGCAGGTAGGCGCCCACGCCTGTAATCGCTGCGGTTGTCTTTGTCGTCATTAGCTGAAAATTTCTCGGAGTTTGGCTGCCACTCCCGCCTTGATCGTCTTTTCAGTCTGGAGAACCATGTTTTCGATGGCGGTTGCGCTGGAGCAGCCGTGGCCGATGATTACGGTGGAATTGATGCCTAACACGGGCGTCCCACCCACTTTTTCGTAATTGAGATTTTCGAAATAGGTATTTTTCAAACCCTGTTGGCGCGTCATCTCAAAAATACCTTCCGACATCTTGAGAATCGTGTTGCCTACGAAACCGTCGCAAACGATCACATCCGCCACGCTGCTGTCGAATAAGTGTTTCGCTTCGATGTTGCCGACGAAATTGAAGTCGGTGCTGTTATCCATCAGTTCGTAGGTAGCCTTCGTTTGTTGGTTGCCTTTCTCTTTCTCTTCGCCGATGTTCAGCAGGGCCACCCGCGGGTTAGCCTTGCCCATCACGCTTTTTGCGTAAGTGCTGCCGATGATACCGTATTGGTAAAGAACGTCGGGTTTGCAGTCTACATTCAGGCCTACGTCCAACAGCAGCGCTTCGCTGCCGTCGATAGTGGGGAACAGGGCCGAAATGGTCGGACGGATTACACCTTCGATCTGCTTGACGGTATACATGCAACCCACCATCATCGCGCCGGTGCTTCCGGCGCTTGCAAAGCCGTCGATCTTGCCTTCGAGCAGGTGGTTAAAACCGACCACGATGCTTGAGTCGGTTTTTTTCGAGAAAGCCTGCGTCGGATTGTCGCCCATTTCGATCACTTCACTCGTATGCACGATGTCGAAAGTGCCGTCCGGGCAGTTTTCCTCGGCTAGAATCTCCTCGATGCGGCTCTTGTCGCCGAAAAGGACGATCCGGCTGTCCCGCGCCAGTTTGCGCGAAGCGCTGATGGCGCCTAGTACGACCGTCCGCGGGGCAAAGTCTCCGCCCATTGCATCAATTCCTATTCTGGTCATAGTCATTGGAGCTTAATGGGGGCCGGCATGCCTATTCCGCTTTTTTCTCGATCGCTACACGGCCCCTATAATAGCCGCACTCGGGGCAAACCCGGTGGTAAAGGACGGTCGCGCCGCAGTTCGAGCAGGTCGCCAACGTGGGAACGGCGGCTTTGTAATGGGTTCTTCTCTTGTCTCTTCTCGTACTGGAGACTTTATGTTTAGGATGTGCCATGTTGAGAATGTTTTTATGATATAACTCTTAATCTACTTCTTTTGTTGTTCTTGTTCCAATTTCTTTTTCAGCGTTTCCAGTTCGCTCCAAGGCGAGTCGCCGTCTTGCGCCGGGGCATTTTCCGCTGCGGCCTCGGCTGCGGTTTGCTGCACGAACTGCTCGAACTCCTCTTCACTGACAATCCGAAAACGCGAGAGCATTTCGGGATTGCACAGGCTGTGGCCTTCGGCATCCTCCGGGTGAATCTTCCGGTAGGGCAGGCTCAGTGATATGCTTTCATAAATATATTGCCCCAACGGGAGTTCCGTCTCATTGGGACTCAGCCACATCACTTCGCCGTCGCTCTCTTTTTCAGTCTCCGAAAACCGGACCTGCAGCGTTCCTGCATAGTGTACGGGCATCATGAATTCGTCCAGGCAGCGGTCGCAGGTCACCTCCGCTTCACCGTCGATTGTGAAGTCCAACGTCAGCAGGCGTTCCGTTTTGACCAATTCGACACTGACCGATGCATGCCCCCTGTGAATCTCCGAACCCTCGAAAGCGTCGAAAAAACGGTCGTCCACCTCAAATTCAAAATGGTGGTTTCCAATGCTCAACCCTTTGTACGGGATCGCGTATCGCTTCAAAATATCCACTCAGCTACTGAAAAATAGAGCACAAATGTATATATTTTTACCGGATATGCAAAACCTTTGCGCATATCTTTACAAACCTTGCGACTTGGCGACCAGCGCCAGATCGCACAGGGCCGCTGCTACGGCCGATTCGATCACCACCACGGCCCGCATTGCGATGCACGCGTCATGGCGGCCTTTGATGACCAGCCGTTCAGGGGTGCCTGTTTCGGTATTCAGCGTGAGCTGCGGCGACGATATGCTCGAAGTGGGCTTTACGGCCACGCGCACCACCACCGGGTTGCCGTTGGTGATGCCGCCGACGATACCTCCCGAATGGTTCGTAGCTGTCGCGCCGTCGGGCGACATGATCGGGTCGTTGTTTTCGCTGCCGTGCAGTTTGGCCGATCCGAAACCGAGTCCGAACTCCACTGCCTTGACTGCCGGGACGGAGTAGAGCAGGTGGCTCATCACGCTTTCGGCCGAGTCGAAGAAGGGTTCGCCCAATCCCACCGGCACGCCGCTGGCGGTACATTCGACGATACCGCCTACCGAATCCTGCGTCCGCAACGCCTCTTCGATGATTTCGGGGAACCGGTCCGGATCGGCACAGCCTCCGATTTCGGAGAGCACGGTGTCGAACTTGATTTTATTCTTGTAAAGTTTCTTGAGGATCAGTTTGGCTACTACCCCGGCCGTAACCAGTCCGAGGGTCAGCCGTCCCGAAAAATGCCCGCCTCCGCGGTAATCGGCAAATCCTTTGTATTTGGTCATCGCTACCCAGTCGGCGTGCGACGGGCGCGGGTGGGTGACCAGGTTGCGGTAGTCTCCCGAAAGCGTATTTTCATTGTAATAGACGACCGTCAGCGGCGCTCCGGTCGTGCGCCCGTTGAAAACGCCCGTAACGATGTGCGGGGCGTCACTCTCTTTGCGCGGGGTGGTTCCCCGCTTGCCGCTTTTGCGCCGTGCGAGGTCTGCCGTGAAGGATTTTTCACTCAGGGCGATGCCTGCCGGCACGCCGTCCAGCGTGACGCCGACCATGCCGCCGTGCGATTCGCCGAAAATGGAGATTCGGAATAACCTGCCGAAGCTGTTCATCTGATGTCTGGTTATAAGGTTTGGCGCCTTGCGGCGGATATTTTGCGTTTGGATGCCGGTGTGCAAGAATCCGAATTCAGGTTGCTTCGGTCTTTATGTCGCCGGTTTTTTTTATGTGTATTAATGAAATTAGATGTAATTGTTTCAGCTCCGCAACGTATCCAGGTCGTTCCAGAAGTTCGGATAGGATTTGTCGGCCGCATCGGCACCTTCGATTACAACGCTGTCGTCGCTGCTGAGTGCGGCTACGGCGGCAGCCATCGCAATGCGGTGGTCGTTGTGGCTGTCCACGACGGCGCTCGAGACCGGACCGCCCGTGATGCGCATCGTGTTCTCTTCCGACAGGTCGACCCCGATTCCCAGCCTTCCGAACACTTCCGCGATCGTTTCGGCCCGGTTGCTTTCCTTGTAAGTGAGCCGCTGCGTGCCTGTCAGCACGGATGTGCCCTCGCAACTCGCCGCCAATGCGGCCAGCGCCGGGAAGAGGTCGGGGCAGTCGGTGGCGTCGAATTCAAAGGCGTGCAGCGGCCCGCCGTGCACCGTGACCGAGGAGTTAGTAGTGATTATTTCGGCTCCGGCACGCGCCAGTGCTTCGATGATTGCCAGGTCGGCCTGCAGCGAGATGTGGTTCAGGTTCCGGATCGTGATGCTGCCTGCGGTCGCCCCGGCTACGAGCAGGCACGAAGCTCCGCTCCAGTCTCCCTCTATATTGTATGTGCAGGGGGTGTAGTGTTGTCCGCCCGCAATGTAGAACTGTTCGTAGTTGTTGTGTTCGATGGCTACGCCGAACCGGGCGGCCAGGTCGATGGTCATATCGACGTAAGGGCGGCTTTTGAGGTTTTCCACATGCAGTACCGTGTCGTTCGGCGACAGCGGTAGGGCCATCAACAGGCCCGTGATGAACTGTGAACTGAGCGAACCGTCCACATGTATTTCCCCGCCGCGCATCGGTCCTTTTACAGAGATGGGCAGGTAGCCCCCGTTGGAGATTACCTCGACGCCGAGCGCCTGCAACGGTTCTTCCATCATTTCGATCGGGCGGCGCAGGATCGAACCTTCGCCGTTGATCGTGATAGGCATGTGGCAGAGTGAAGCGATCGGAGTGAAGAGCCGCGTGGCCAGTCCCGATTCCCCGATGTTGAGTTTGGTCGAGACCGGATTCAGGCCGCCACGGATCGTGTAGGTAGTCCCTTCGTGCGAGACCGATGCCCCGAGCCTACGGGCCACGTCGAGCGCGGCACGCGTGTCGTTGCACAGATCCAGGTGGGTGAGCGTCGTCTCCCCGCCGGCAAGCAGGGCAGCGGCTACGGCCCGCTGAGCATAGCTTTTCGATGCCGGTGCGGTGATGCTGCCTGCAATACGGCCTTTGTGTATGGTTGTTTTCATGGTGTTTCCTAACGAAGTTTGAAATCCTGCCCGAGGTAGACTTTTCGTACCGTTTCGTCGTTGGCAAGGTCTTCGGCCGACCCTGCCTTGAGGATTTTGCCTTCGAAGAGCAGGTAGGTGCGGTCGGTGATCGAGAGGGTTTCGTGCACGTTGTGGTCGGTGATCACCACGCCGATATTCTTATCCTTGAGTGTTGCCACGATACTTTGGATATCCTCTACGGCGATGGGGTCGACGCCGGCGAACGGTTCGTCGAGCAGGATGAACTTGGGGTTGATCGCCACCGCGCGCGCGATTTCGGTTCGGCGTCGTTCGCCGCCCGAAAGCTGGATACCCATACTCTTGCGCACTTTCTGCAACCGGAACTCCTCGATCAGGTTTTCGAGCCGTTCGCGCTGGTACTCCTTGGTAAAATCGGTCATTTGCAGCACGGCCCGGATATTGTCTTCCACTGACAGGTGGCGGAACACCGAGGCTTCCTGGGCCAGATAACCGACCCCTTTCTGCGCGCGTTTGTAGACCGGTTCTTTGGTCAGTTCGGTACCTTCGAGGAAAATACCCCCCTCGTTGGGCTTGATCAGTCCCACGATCATGTAGAAAGTGGTGGTCTTGCCGGCTCCGTTGGGCCCCAGCAAGCCGACGATTTCGCCTTGGTTGACCTCGATCGAAACGTGGTCGACTACCGTGCGCGTTTTGTATTTTTTAACTAGGTCTTTGGTGTATAGTTTCATCTGGCGAATGTCCCCGAAAAAGAAATAATTTCCTACAAAGTTAGTGATTTTCGCAAAAAGTTTTTATCTTAGTAAGCGATTAGATTTCGTAAATAGGCAATTATCGATCCAAATGTCTGATAAAGAGAGTGCGGTGCTGCACGAACGTCTGAAAGAGTATTTCGGTTTTACCAGTTTCAAAGGCAATCAGGAGGAGGTTATTCGCAATGTACTGGCAGGTAAGGACACTTTTGTGCTGATGCCTACCGGTGGCGGGAAGTCATTATGTTACCAGCTCCCGGCACTGGTGATGGACGGTGTGGCTATTATCATTTCGCCGCTGATCGCACTGATGAAAAACCAGGTCGATGCGATGCGCACGTTCAGCATGGAGGATGGGATCGCCCATTTCCTCAATTCATCGCTGAACAAAGCTGCCGTTGCCAAAGTCAAGAGCGATGTGCTCGCGGGCAAAACCAAGCTGCTCTATTTCGCACCCGAGTCGCTGACCAAGGAGGATAACGTGTCGTTCCTGCGGCAGATCAAAATATCGTTTTACGCCATCGACGAGGCGCACTGTATTTCCGAGTGGGGGCACGATTTCCGCCCGGAGTATCGCCGCATCCGCCCGATCATCAACGATATCGGTGCCGCACCGCTGATCGCGCTGACCGCTACGGCCACGCCGAAGGTGCAGATGGATATCCAGAAGAATCTCGGTATGCTCGATGCGGCCGTGTTCAAATCGTCGTTCAACCGGCCTAATCTGTTTTATGAGGTACGTTCGAAGACCAATGCAACCAAAGAGATCATCCGCTATATCAAGAGTAATCCGGGCAAATCCGGAATCATCTACTGTCTGAGCCGCAAAAAGGTCGAGGAGTTGGCCGAATTGCTGGCCGCCAACAGCATCAAGGTGGCGCCTTACCATGCCGGCATGGATGCCGTTACCCGTGCGGCGAATCAGGATGCTTTCCTGAATGAGAAGGTCGATGTGATCGTCGCGACGATCGCTTTCGGCATGGGTATCGACAAGCCCGACGTGCGCTATGTAATCCATTACGATATTCCCAAGTCCCTCGAAGGCTATTATCAGGAGACGGGCCGCGCGGGCCGCGACGGCGGCGGAGGACACTGCCTGACCTTTTATAGTTATAAGGATATTCAGAAACTCGAAAAATTCATGCAGGGCAAGCCGTTGGCCGAACAGGAGATCGGTAAGCTGCTGCTGCAGGAAACGGTTTCCTATGCCGAGAGTTCGATCTGCCGGCGCAAGACGCTGCTGCACTATTTCGGAGAAGAGTATCCCGAGGAGAATTGCAACTGCTGCGACAATTGTCTCCATCCCAAGCCCAAGTTCGAAGGGCGTGAGTCGTTGGTGTTGATGCTCAAGGTGCTGAAGTTTCTTGGCGACAAGTTCAAATACGATTATCTGATCAATGTGCTGATCGGACGCAACAATGCACTGATCAAGTCTTACGGCCACAACAAGAGCGAATGGTTCGGCGTGGGCGGCGACCAGAGCGATCGTTATTGGGGCGCTGTGGTGCGTCAGGCGTTGATTTTGGGTTTTATCGATAAGAATATCGAAAATTACGGATTGTTGTCAATCACCCAGACGGGACTTGCATATTTGGAACAGCCTTATTCCGTGCTGTTGACTGCCGATCACGAATACGAGGATGGTGACGATGACGAGGCGGTTACACCCCCTTCGGGCAAAGGCGGCGTAGCCGACGAGGAGCTCTTCGCGATGTTGAAGGACCTTCGCAAGAAGGTGGCCCGACAGATGGAGCTGCCGCCGTTCGTGATTTTCCAGGACCCGTCGCTCGAGGATATGTCGATCCAGTACCCGGTGACGATGGAGGAGTTGCAGAACATTACCGGCGTGGGCGCCGGCAAGGCTAAGAAGTTCGGCAAGCCGTTCACCGAGCTGATTCAGAAATACGTCGACGAAAAGGATATCACCCGTCCGCAGGACATGGTGGTCAAGAGCGTCGTGAACAAAAGCGGTAATAAGGTGTTCATCATCCAGAGCATCGACCGCCAGATGGATTTCGAGGATATCGCCCGGGCCCGCGACATGGACCTCGACGAACTGCTCACCGAGATCGAAGCGATCGTCCATTCGGGTACCAAGCTCAATATTTCCTACTACGTCAGCCAGGTGATCGACGAGGATAAAGCCGAGGATATCTATCTGTATTTCAAGGAGGATGCCGAGACCGATTCGCTCGAAGAGGCAGTGGCGGAGCTGGGCGGCGAATATACCGAGGAGGAGATACGCCTGGTGCGGATCAAGTTCATGAGCGAAATGGGGAACTAGGAGTATGAACGTTCGCCCCAAGAAGCATTTAGGCCAGCATTTCCTGACCGACCAGTCCATCGCCCGGCGCATTGCCGGCAGCCTGACAGCCGACCGGTGCTCTACGGTGCTCGAGGTGGGGTGCGGCACGGGCGTTTTGACCCGTTTTCTGCTTGAGAGAGAAGATATAACGCTTTACGGCGCCGAGGTCGATACCGAAAGCATCGTTTACCTGCACGAGTATTTTCCCGGGTTTGCCCCCCGGTTGATGGAGGGCGATTTTTTGCGGATGAACCTGGCGGAACAGTTTCCGCAGGGTGTTAACATTATTGGCAATTTCCCTTATAATATCTCTTCGCAAATATTTTTCCAGGTGCTCGAATACCGTGACCTGATTCCCGAAGTGGTCGGCATGGTGCAGCGCGAGGTGGCGGTACGTATCGCCGAGCCGCCGGGATCGAAAGAGTACGGTATCCTGAGTGTCTTTTTGCAGGCTTTTTACGATATAGAATACCTGTTTACCGTCAGCGAGGGCGTTTTCAATCCGCCGCCGAAGGTCAAGAGCGCCGTCATCCGCCTGCGCCGCAACGGCGTGCAGCGTCTCGACTGCGATGAACGGCTGTTCATGAAGGTGGTCAAGGCGACCTTCAACCAGCGCCGCAAGACGATCCGCAACTCCCTGCGGGCCGCTTTCGGCGATTTTGGGGGCGCGGAACATGAATTTTTCTCGTTGCGTCCCGAGGTGTTGGGCGTCGCACAGTTCGTCGGGCTGACCGATTGGGTGCAGCGACATTTGAGAGGCTGACCGGGTCGCGGAGACTCTTGCCGGGAATGTTTTCTTCGGGGAATAGAGTATTTTTCGTAAATTTGTAAACGTCGCATCGGTTGCGTGGCCGGAGCGGCATGTTCTTTTGCTGTGAATGCTGAAAGTCAACAAAATACTAACTTAAATTCAAATAGATGAAACGGAGAGACTTCCTGAAAAAGAGCTTGCTGGGAGCGGCAGCGCTGACCGTGGTCCCGCGCCATGTGCTCGGCGGACCGGGACACACCGCACCCAGCGACCAGCTCACCAAAGGTATCATCGGTGTCGGCGGTATGGGCCGCGGACATTACGGCTATGCCGGAACCCGGCTGGTGGCCATCTGCGATGTGGACCGGAACCACCTCGATGCCGGTTTGCAGCTGGCCGGTGAGAAAATCGCCGCCTATCACGATTACCGCGACCTGATTAACGATCCCAATGTGGACATCGTGCATATCGCCACGCCGCCTCACTGGCACGGCATCATGTCGGCCGATGCCGCGCGCGCCGGCAAGGATATCTGGTGCGAGAAGCCGATGACGCGTACCATCGGCGAAGGCAAGCGGGTAAAGGAGGCTGTCAAGCAGAACGGCAGTATTTTCCGCCTGAATACCTGGTTCCGTTTCACCGATACGTTCTACGGCATGAATACCACCGTGAACAAGATCAAGAAGCTCGTCGACAGCGGCATGCTGGGCTGGCCGTTGAAGGTTACCATCAGCAAACATACCGGGTTCAATTGGAAGTTCTTCTGGGTGGGGCAGACCAGCCTGCCCGTGCAGCAGGTTCCCGCCGAACTCGATTACGACATGTGGCTCGGGCCTGCACCCTACAAACCTTACAGCACGCACCGCGTGCACGCTACATTCCGCGGTTATTGGGACTACGATGCGGGCGGTCTCGGCGATATGGGCCAGCACTATATCGACCCCGTGCAGTACCTGTTGGGCAAGGACGATACCAGTCCGGTCTCGGTCGAAATCGACGCGCCGCAGCAGCATGATGATGCGGTGGGTACCTGGCGCAAGATCGCCTACACCTATGACGACGGTTGCCAGATCATCCTCTACGGCGAGGATAACGGCGATCCGAACGACGCCTACATCGAAGGACCCGGCGGCAAGGTATATCCCAACTTCGTGTGCGACATTCCCGACTGGGAGAAGAAACTCGCCGAGTATCCCGATCCGCTGCCGCAGCAGACCGACTTCATCGACTGCGTGCGCAGCCGCCAGAAGTTCGCGCTCAACGAGGAGAACGGCTTCCGTTCGGCCACGATCGTGAATATGGGGGCCGTGGCGCTCCGGCTGGGCCGCAACCTGAAGTTCGATCCGGATAAACTGCTCTTTGTCGACGACGAGGCGGCCAACCGGCTGATCGACCAGCCGATGCGTTATCCGTGGACCCTTTAACCGTATTGAAAACCGAAAAATGAAGAATTTAGCGATGAAAAAAATATTGCTTCTCCTTGTCCTGCTGGTGATGGCGGTGGGCGTCCAGGCGCAGACCGCTGCAGGGCGCACGGCCAGCACGAAGGTGTCGGATGCGTTGGGATTGATGCCCGCACGCGACCAGGCCGAGTTCGGCCGCCTGATGGACGACCTCGTTTCGACGGGTGCCGAAGGGATCGACCTGATGACTTCGATGTTCGAGGATACGAATAATGTTCCGGTCAGTTATGCCCTTTCGGGCTGGGCGGCTTATGTATCCGCTCCGGGCCGTGAAGCGGCCCGCAAGAGTTTTGCCGAAGGGATTGCCCGTGCGCTTAAAAAGAGCGGCGATCCGGTTGTACAGGCTTATTATATCCGTTTGTTGCAACGGTGCGGCGGTGACGAGAGCGTGCCCGTACTGGCCGAATACCTCGGCGACGGGCAGTTGGGCGATCCGGCGCGTTGCGCGCTGTTGGCCATCGGGACGCCCGCAGCACGGGCTCTGGTGCCGGAAGAGACCGGCCTGACGATCCATTACGACGCCCCGGTGGGACGGATTGCCGATTTATATGCACAAGTACAGCGCAAAGGAGAGTCGGCCGTGCCGCAGTTGCTCAAGGCGCTCAAAAACTCCGACCGCGCGTACCGCAATGCCGCCCTGCGCTTTATTCAGCCCTATCTCGGAGAACCGGTTTACAATGCTTTGGTCAAAGAGCTGAAAAAGGCTAAGCCCGAGGTGAAATCCGACATTATCACTTATCTGGGGCTTCAAAATGCGCAGTCGGCCCTGCCGGTTATTCTCTCCTACATCGGCGATGCTGATCCGGAAGTGAGCACCGCTGCCATGTGGGCCGCTACCCGGATGGGGGCTCCCGAAGCTCCGGCTGCGATCGCAGCTGTGATGAGCGATGGCCAGACGCCCGATGCCGTGCGTGAGGCAGCCCGCGATTGCCTGCTTTCGACCAAAGGAAAAGTGGTGGCCGATCTGGCCGCTGCAGCGGTTCAGGACGGTTCGCCTGCAGGTCAGGTGGATGCCCTGTCGATCCTGTCGGAACGCCGTGCGACCGATAAAGCCGATATCGTATTGGCGGCGACCGGAAGCAACAATGCTGAAGTGGCTACGGCCGCTTACGCCGCATTGCAAAATGTCGTGGGAACGCGTCAGCTCGCGGCGCTCTATCCGTTGGTCGGATCGGCCGGCGGGGGCCGCCCGCCGTTGTAGAGTT
>OGPV01001496.1_pt1 | contig 15646 bp, 14 predicted proteins | sample 1553001 | NCBI WGS metagenome assembly OGPV01 (sample SAMEA2580268, study PRJEB22360) | human gut metagenome | biome: human gut; feature: human-associated habitat; material: faeces | place: Denmark | collected 2008/2010
GCCCAATCACAACTCCGACAACGAGGGCCACGATGAGAAAGCGCACGAGGTCGCGCCGGATAGAGGGCTCCTCTTCGGGGCGGCAGCGGAATATCCGGGCCAGTTCCTCGAAACTTCGGCAGAGGCAGACCGCCTGCCGGAAGTCGGCAGCGTTGCGCCAGCACGCCTCCCGGAACCACGTCGACCGGGGATATTCACGGGCGATCCACGCCTGCAGTTCCGGGAGCGGACAACGGCGAACCTCCTCTTCGAAGACGGTTTCATAGTGGACGGTGCGCCGGTCAACCGGGCCGATACGACCGTAGAGCCCGACCGGACCGATCTCCCGACAGCGGCGGATCGTGTAGCGCCGTCCGGAGGCGTCGACCACCTCCTGTCCAGCCCAGCCGTCGGCCTCGGCGAACAGCCGGCGAGTCGTCACGTTCTCCTCCCGCCAGAAGACATAGACCATGTGCTCCGCGGGGGCGAGGTAGAAGACCGGGTATTTCAGCGCGGCTTTCATCGCTGTTTCGTCGGGTCCTTACCACGGGTAGCGCACCCACGGGCTCTTGGGGTTGCTCAGCAGCACGTCGGCCGTCGTCTTCATCACCGAATTGTAGGCCCGTTTGCCGCCCCACAGCGAACGTCCGAGGATGTAGCTCATCGCCAGTTCGCGCCATGACCCGCACGCCTCATGCGCCAGCGTGTCGGCCCGTCCGATGTACGCCCACGCCTCCTCTTCGGTGAGGTAGCCCATCTCGCAGCAGACCCGCGCCAGAAAGACAATGCGCCCGGCATCCCAACCCGTCACGTTGCAGCCGCTGAGCTCTTCTTTCGAGGCGACCACGCCGCACGAGAGGAGTTCGTCAAAGGTCTCCCGCAGGTTTTCGAGTTGCGACGAAGCCTTGTCGTAATCCTCCTGCGAGGTCATCCGCTGCTGGAGGAGTTCGTCCTGCCGTTCGCGGCCGTCGAGCCGAAAGGCTTCGAGCACCGTGGGCCAGTAGTAGCGGAATCCCTTTTCACAAAGGTAGTCCAGCTGTTCGCGGGCCTCCGCGGTGGAGTCGATGCCCCACCAGTTGCCCAAAATCTCGGGCAGTGTATCGTCGATGCCTGTTTCCAGCGAGTTTTGCCAAGCCCCCTGCTGCGAAGCGTACATCGCCCCGATGGCCAGCTGGCGGCACGGTTCGTCAGCGAGCGTCGATTTCGGATTCAGGCAAATTTCCTGAAACGACCGGCGCAGCTTGCGCACCGTTCGCCAGACCCGGCTGCCTTTCCTGTAAAGCCACGTCAGGGCGCCGACCGCCACAACGGCCAGCATCACATAGAATTCAAGTCCCCGTTCCATCGTTTCGGCGTTGACGGGTTGCTATGCGTTCCACGGAATCTGCCGCCAGGGCGAGGTCTCCTCTTCGAGCAGCTCGGTGACGATCTCCCAGGCTGTTTGGCAATCCTCCTCGTCGCCGTGCCAGACGCCGCGGCCCATGGCGAAGCTGCGTCCGTACTCTTCCCACGACGAGAAGTGTTCGCGGGCGGTATCGGCCGCCACCTGCATCACTTGCCACATCTCCTCCTCGGAGAGATAACCGGCGTGAAGAGCCCAACGCCCGAGATTGGCGATGCGCACCAGATCCCACGCGATGACCGTCTGCGGAAGCGTTTCAACTGTGCAATACCCGTTTTCGACCATAAACTCCGCGATGGCCTGCACATCCTCGGCTTTCTCCTCGGGATCACCCGCTTCGGACTGGTCGCCGCGCATGAGCGCCAGCGCCGCGTCGGCATCCGCATGATGCCCTTCGAGGAGCAGCCACCGGACGATTTCGAGCGTCGAGTCGCGGTCCGTAATGTTCCACCAGCTCTGAAGTTGCGCGCGGTAGGTTTCGGACAGGACCTCGCTCTCGACGGCATCCACCGCCTCGTCGTTGTAGACCAGCAGCGGCGCGGCAAAGGCCATCAGCCGGCACTGCTCTGCAGTCAGCCGGCACGCCTCGGCGCGCTTGATCTCCCAGCCGTCGTCCTCGCCCAGCCAGTCGAGCGCCGCGGCATTCGCCTCGCGCAACTCCCTTTCGAGACTCCCGTCCTGCATCGCCTGCATCGTTGCGGTAGCCTGCGCTATGTTCTGCCGGGCGGCTTCGGCCACGGCCGCGGCATCCACTCCGCCGAGCGTTCCCATGGCGGCCTGCTGCGCCTGAATCTCCGCCAGATTGGGCACGGCGGCCTGCATCTGCGCCATGATCTGTGCCTGCATGTCGCCCATATCGGGCATGTTGCTTATCCCCGGAATCGAGCCCATCATCGCTCGCATCTGCTTCAGGGCTGCCTCCTGCGCTGCCCGGGCAATCTCCTCCGGACTTTGGGGTTTCATCTTCTCGTTTGCCATGTTCGGTATGTTTTAAGGTTTTCGATCCATTTTATCCTTCGGCGCCGGCCGCAAGCAGCAGCTCGACGATCTCCGTGAAGCCGCGTTCTCCGGCATAGTAGAGCGCCGTGTGCTGGAGGTTGTTCGCCGCATTGACTTCGGCATGACGCTCCACAAGCAGGCGCACGACTTCGTTGTTCCCGGCACGTGCCGCCACGAGCAGGGCCGTTTCGCCCACTCCGTTGCGGGCGTCAACCGCCGCGCCGGCCCCGAGCAGCGCCTCCACAAGGAAGCGATTGCCCGCCTGTGCCGCCCCATGCAGCGGCGTTGTCCCATTGGTTAACGGCCGGTTTGCGTCGGCCCCGGCATCGAGGAGCATCCGGGCAATGTGCAGATTCCCGCGTCCGCACGCCACCAGCAACGGCGTTTCGCCCGCATCGTTCGGCGCATCGAGCTGCGCTTTCGAGGCCGCGAGCAGCGTACGCACGACCTCGGCCTGATCGTTGTAAACGGCCTGATGCAGCGGCGTGTTGCCTTCGGCATCACGGCTGTCCGTCGCGTCGGATCCGTTTTGGCTCAGCCGTGCCACCACCTCCGTCAGCCCGTGTGCCGTGGCGTAGTCCAGTGCGCGGTGTCCCGTCTGGTCCGTAGCCTCGGTGTCGGCCCCGCTGTCGATCAGCCACAGAGCGGCATCCGTGCGGCGGTTCTCTACGAGCCGCATCAGCGGCGTGCAGCCCTCCCGGTCGGCGACATCCGGATCGGCCCCGGCATCGAGAAGTCGGGCCAGGATCTCGCGATTGCCCTTTCGGGCGGCGGCGTGGAGGGGCGTTTCACCCCGGTTGTTTGCGGACGAGGCATCGGCTCCCTTTTCCAGCAGCAGCACTGCCAAATCCCGGTATCCTTCGCGGCAGGCATAATGGAGCGCCGTGTTGCCCTCGGCATCGCGCCGGTTGGGGTCGATGCCGCCCCGTTCGAGGAGGATCTTCACAATGCTCTTCTGCCCGTTTCGGCAGGCGTTCAGAAAGGTCTGGAAGGTATCCATAACGTTGATTTCAGACGTGTTTTAGCAAAAATTTCACAAGCGACTCGTTGTTGTTGCGCATGGCAATGTCGAGCGGCGTGCGGCCCTCGTTGTCGGCGGACGAGACATCGGGCCGCCCGAAGTCGAAGAGCAACTCGGCCGCCTGCCGCGCCGCCGCATGCGTGTAGCCCTCGGCCGCATAGTGCAGCACGGTGCGCCCCACGTTGTCGGCGGCGCAGGGGTCGGCACCGGCCTCCAGCAACCGCTCCAGCATCTCCGATTGATACGGCCCAGCGCTGTGCGGGCCTAGCAAATGCATCAAGGCCGTACGACCCATTGCATCGCGGGCATTCACCTCGACCTTTTGTTTCAGCAGGCGACGCAAGGTCCAGGTGGCCAGTTCGTAGTCGTCGTGCTGGCACGCCAGCATGAGGGCCCGTTCGTCTTTCCCCGTCTGTGGGGCATCGGGATGCCATCCCTGCTGCTCGAAGAGCTCCATGAGCGGGGCAAATCGCTCCATGCCATCCGATACGCGACATCCCTGATCGATCCAGACGGCAAAGGGAGACATCCCTTTTGCCGTTCGCCGGTCGGGATTGGCTCCAGCCCGGAGCAGCATCGCCGCGATTTCGGTCTCGCCCCACTCCAGCGCACAGACCAGCGACGTTTTGCCCGTCCAGTCGTTCATTTCGCGGTCGTCGCACTCCGCATCGGGATCGACAGCAGCCTGCAGCAGGGCTTCCAGTGCTTTCCGATCCCTTTTTCGCAGCGCCTGGAAGAGGTTCATCCCGCCGGTCTCCATCGTGAGTTCATCAAACGGATCCTCACCCGAAAGCAGGGCGCCCACCCATTTGGCTCCGCCCTCCATGGCGAGGTCGAACGCACGCCGACCGGTAGAGTTCTTCTCGTCGGGGTCAATCTGCCCACTGTGGAGCAGCAGTGCCGCCGTCGCATAACAGCGCATCTGTTCCGCCTGGAGCTCCTCCAGCTCCTCGCGGGCCTCCCGCTGCTGCTTCTCCGAGACCCATCGTTCGCCGAAGCTGGCGATAAAACGCTCCTTGCCGGCAATCTCCCTTGCGGTATCGGCGGCGCGGCGGCAGAGAATGTGCAGGGCATTGTCGCCGTAGCTGTTCGCGGAGTCGAGCCGCTGCCCGGAGTCGATCAGCACGGCGGCCATCGCGTGGTGACGGTTTTGCACGGCCTCGAGCAGCGCCGTCGTGCCGCGAGCCGAACGCGGAAGGTTCGCTCCGCGACCCAGCAGCAGCCGTGCCGCCGTGGCAATCGGTTCTTCCAGAGCGGGTACCCTGCTGCGGCGTGAGGCCAGGCGGAAGAGCGGCGTGTGCCCCTCTTCGTCGCGGTCGTTCACCTCGGCCCCGCGGTCGAGCAGCGAAGCGATGGCCTCGCAGTCGGCAAATTCCGCCGCAATATGCAGCGATGTGCGGCCGTAGTTGTCCTCGTCGCGTGCGTCGATCGGAATTTTCATGAGAAGTTCGTGTCGGTGCGCCTCCTTCGCTGGAGCGGGATAGCAATAAAGGTCATAGAGTTCCCGGAGCGGTGTCATCGGTTGATCGTTTTGAGCAGGTTTTCAAGATGTTTGTATCGGAGTCCGAGGCGGGCGGCAATCGTCCGCACCTCCTCGCAGCGTCCCAGTCGGGAGGCCGCCTCGGCCCGCAGGCGGAGAATCAGCGTGAGGGCATCGTCGCGCGGTGTCTCGGGAAGCAGCGGACATCGGGGCAATTCGCTTGCAAAATCCCAGCGGCGAAAGGCCTCGGGAGGCTGCCGCCGCGACATGGACGGGATGCCCGGGCAGGAGCCATTGCCCGGCTTGTCGTTCAGCAGCCGCTCGGCTTCCGCGAGCAGCCGGTAGCTCTCTTCGTACCACCCTACATGGAAGCAGCACAAGGCCAGATTGTAGCGCGTTGGAGTATCCCCGTTCGCACAACGTACGAAGCAGTCGTAGGCCAAAGGCCACGCTCCGCAACAGATGTAGGTGACTCCAGCCGCAAAGAGTCGTCCGGAGTCCGCTCCCGCAGTCGGCGGGGCGCCGCCCAGCAGTCCCATTTTTGCTTCGCTAATCGTCGATGGCAACCTCGCCTGCAGCGTCGGCCGTGAAGGCGACGGTGTAGTAGTTCGTCACGGTGAAGCGTCCCTGATATTCGGGAGACTCGCTCTCGTCGACGTAGTTCAGTTCGAACTGCACCTGCATCTGCTGCGACTCCGCGCGGTACTCCTCGCTGCGGTTCCAGCGGTCAACGTTGCTCAGCGACACCGGCCAGACGCGGAAACGGAACATCCCGGCCGACTTCAGCGTCAGTTTTTTGCCCTCCTCGTCGGACATCACCAGCGCATCCGCCTTTTCGCCGATTTTCTGAAGGTAGTCAAAGTCGATGGCCGCGAGGTCGAGCGGTGTCGAGCAGGTGTAGGAGTTGGTCTGACGATTGTTCTGCTCCGGGCCGTCGGTCGTGAACTTCCCGTTGGTGAGTTGGAATGCGAGGTGGTAGTTGTTGTTGTCGGCGTCGATGTAGTAGACGTCGATATACGTGAGGATGTTCTCCAGTTGGCGGTCGCCATTGTCCTCGCGCCACTCCACCGTGTAAATCTTATATTTCGAAGTGTCTACATGCTCCGTAACGAGCTCCTTGATTTTGGAAAGTCCCTCGTCGGAGGCCATCGGGAAGGTTTCGCCCGAGCCGCAGGCCGTTAGCATAAAGGCGGCGACAGCAGCCGCCACGGCAATTTTCATAAGTCTGGTAATCATGTTCCTATGTTTTTGTATTTATTATCCCAGAAGTGCGCGAAAGGCTTCGAACTCCTCTTCGGAGTCGAAATAGCGTGTCTCGAAGATGATGTAGTTGTCCGGCGTCTTGACCTTGCACTGGTGCTCCTCCTCGTCGTCCTTCACATATTCGATATCGGTCGTAAGAAACGAGCGGTATTCGACCTTTCCCTTCTCGACTTCGGGGTAGGTTACGCGCGTGCCGTCTACGGTGATCTTTCCTCCGGCGGCTTTCAAGGCCCGGGCATTTCGCATACCCCGCCAGGTGAAAAAGAGCAGCAGTACGCCGCCTACAATCAAAATGGTCGAGAATACTGCCGGCGAGAGAATCCGCAAGTGGCGGATACGAAGGCCGAAGGGAAAGAGGGCCGGAATGACAATCATTCCTACACCAAAGGCCAGATTCGACCATTGGTTCGTGAAGATGCTCGCAGGAGTGTAGTTGAAACTCCTTTGGATGCGTTCGAAAGGTTTGTTTTCCATAAAAGTTACCGGTTGGTCAGTTTTTCATGGAGACAAAGATAGCATAAAAAAGCAAAAATATGACCATGCGGTCATATTTTTGCTCCAAATCGTGAAAAAAACTGCTGAAAGCCTGCTCAGCGCTTCAGCAGGCCGTATATATAGAGGAACCGCTTGCGGAGAATCCCGACATCGAGGCCGTCGGAGAAAGACATCTGGTACGAGAGTCCGATGAATACCTGCCGGAACAGAGCGGCAGTTTCTTGAACGTCGATCTCTTCACGCAGTTCACCGTGTTCGACACTTCGGCCGATGACGTCGCACCAGAGCCGGAACTCCTTTTCCATCCATTCGTGGAGCTTGTGCTTGCCGTCGGGATAATAGAAGAGCACCTGCTGGAAGAGGTGAAAGTAACCGGCATTGGCCAACTCTCCGGGCATTTTCTCGCGTTGAATATTGCCCAGCCGCACGATCTCGGACATGGTGCGCTCCACACCCTCGACGTATTTGTCGATGAAATCGCGCAGCGACCCGTCTGAAGGTGCAAATTTGTTTTCAGGATCCTGGAGATGGAAGAGATAGCGGTCGGCCACGGCGATGAAGAGGTCGAGTTTGGTGGAATAATAGTTGAAGATCCCGGTTTTAGTCAGCCCGACGCTGTGGGCGATCATTTGCAGGCTGACTCCCTCGTAATTCTTCGACATAAAGAGTTGCAGGGCATTTTGCAGAATCTCTTCCCGATTGGTTTTCATGGCCGTTTGTTTTTCGATTTCAAAGATACGTGCTATTTCGGGGAAAAACGAAGATCTCGCAGATTTTTCCTTAATGTTTCAATTCCTATATCCGAATATGAGAACCAAACTTCTTATTAATTTCGGTTTGATTAGTATCAACAATGTGTACTCTGCTAATGGTTTATAATCTCTTTAAAATTTAGGTATATATTGCCAGTTTGAGCCGCAGCTCTCTTTTTTCTTTTCAATAAATTGGGTAGAGAAATGCGCTCTTCCAAAATCGCAATAATATCGCTTCCATCCATCAGTAACATTAATTTTCTCCCTGAAGAAAAAGCGGTAATTGCGTCTGGTGAAAAACCATTAATAGAAATGAACAAACCGAGAGTATTCTCAAGTCTTCGTTGTAATTTGCCTGAGAATGAATCTAAGTCACCTATTGATGTTGGGTCATTTCGCCATTTTGCTTCTAATAAATATTCTTCGTTATTGAAAGTAAAAGCTCCATCAATTTGTTCTCCTTTAATTTTAAAAGAAGATTTGGGGTCCATGTCATATAATACAAACAATTCATTGAGTAGCTTTTCTAATGCATATCCTCTTGCTTGATTATCTGTGGTTTTTAATAAATTATAGAAATCTTTTTTTAAAGTTTCTATACTTTGTTTGACTCGATTAAGGGCATCAACTTGTTTCTGCATTTGCTCTTTTCTTTGTTTTGCAGCTTCGTCCTCTTCTTTAATGTTAACATATCCGGAGCAATGCTTTCGTAATGCAGCAACTGCTTCTTTGGCTGCCTTGACCTTTTCTTTACCATCTTCTAATATTTCTAGATGGGAGAAGTCGTCAAAAGAAGAGACGTCGATGATTAGTTGTAGTAATGTTTTTGTGTCCTCTCTCCATTTATTTCCAACATGTTTACGACTCGAGCGACAATATTCCTTTTGGGATCAGTCCAGTTTATAACAGAAAGTATCTCAGGTTGATTTATAGATCGATACAAATATTTTTTTAGATCATTCTTGTACCAATAAATTACAGACAAGGCATGTTCTAAAGCAATTATTGCCTGAGGCGATATTCTTTTTGTATTCATATTTTGTGTCTATTTTTATTGTGCAAATCTTAATCTATTTTGTGTTTATTCGATAATCTGATTGATACGGCGGGTTTCGTATCGTATAACATCTTCTGTGCGTGCCATTAACTCATATTTATGATTGTGTATTTGAGTGCTGGATATTATCGTATCATTATAAATGGATTGGAATTTATCCGTAAATTGACTGTCTATTGGCAAAGAAATTATTTTAGGTATAGCACTTCTCTTGTTGTAACATTCCAGAAGGATGGGCGAAAATTTATATGCTTCATGCAAAATTTTTTGAGACATTTGAGCCTGTTCAATAATATCTGCCGGTGTTGTCTTTTGTGTGATATTTGAAAATATCCCGCAGAAAAAAAGCAAATCAGCTATCAATGTCCCATATTCTGCTAAAAATAGGGACATGCAATTTTTATATGCTTTTTCCTCTTCGGACGGATTTTCGATGATAAAATAAAGTGATGAACCTTGGGATTGAAACTCAATATTCTGATTTATTGCTAATAATATAGATCTGGCTTTATCGTATGCTCCACGTTGCATTTCATTGACCGCTATAACAAATGATTGGATATCAAGTATTCTATAATTGTCTATGAGCTGTTTTCGCAAGCTTTCCAGCCATGTTTGTTGTTGTGTGTATTTAATGGTTTTTACTTGTATATCTCTGACCTTGGAGTTCTCTTTTATCGTATAGTGCAATACGAGAAGGGTAATTAATCCTCCGATAATGGCACCTGCATAACTGCCCCAAAAGCCAATCCAATCGCTGGATTCCCCAACTATGGGAATTAACCATGGTATCGGATTGGTGCAGTATAGTATTATATTTACGACAACAGGAGCAACGAGAATGATTGCAAAAATATATTTGTAATATTTTGATTCCATCATCAGACCATTTGAGATTTCAAATCATATGAATGAACACGACTAATAAAGGTAGCGAAAAATCCTGAAAAGAACCAATATGTATCAAGACCCTCGTCGAAGCCATCATCCTGGTGGTGCTGGTCGTCTACGTCTTCCTGCAGAGTCTGCGTTCGACCTTCATCCCGGCACTCTCGATTATCGTCTCCCTGGTCGGGACCTTCGCCTTCCTGTATGCCGCGGGATTCAGCCTCAACATGCTGACGCTCTTTGCGCTGGTGTTGGTCATCGGTACGGTGGTCGATGACGCCATCGTCGTCGTGGAGGCCGTGCAGGCCAAGTTCGACGAGGGCTACCGCTCGGCCTACCGCGCCACGGTCGACGCCATGGACGGAATCACCTCGGCGCTGGTCACCACGACCTTTGTCTTCATGGCCGTCTTCATCCCCGTGAGCTTCATCGGCGGGACGACCGGTACGTTCTACACCCAGTTCGGTCTGACGATGGCCGCCGCCGTGGCCATCTCGCTCATCAACGCCCTCACGCTCAGCCCGGCCCTCTGCGCACTCATCATGACCCCGCATCAGAGCGCAGGCGAGGGCCGGCGGCTGAGCTTCTCGTCGCGTTTCCACATTGCGTTCGATGCCGCGTTCCACAGGCTGGTGTCGCGATACAAGTTCGGCGTGCAGTTCATGCTGCGCCGCAAGTGGCTGGCCGGTCTGCTGCTTGTTGTGGCGTGCGGGGGCTTTGCGCTCCTCATGTCGACGACCAAGACCGGTCTGGTGCCCAACGAGGATATGGGAACCGTCTTCATCGACGTGCGCACCTCGCCCGGTAACAGCACCCGGCAGACCCGCATCGTCATGGAGCAGGTCGACAGCTGCCTGCGCACGATTCCCCAAATCGAGCTCCAGCCCAATACCACCGGCAACTCGATGCTGAGCGGACAGGGGGCCTGCAACGGCATGTTCACCATTCGGCTGAAGGATTGGAGCGAGCGTACGGACCGGGAGGATGCCATCGATGCCGTGATGGATGAAATCAGCCGCCGCACGGCCTTCATCACCAGTGCCGACATCATGCCCTTCACCCGTCCGATGATTCCCGGATACGGCGTGAGCAGCGGATTCGAGGTCTATGTCCAGGACCAGAAGGGCGGCACGACCGAGGACCTGCTGAAATATACGCGCCAGTTCCTCGAGGCGTTGAACCGGCGTCCCGAAATCGGCCGGGCCACCACCTCGTTCGACACCAAGTTCCCGCAGTACCTGGTCGAGGTCGACGCGGCGCGCTGCAAGCGCAACGGCGTCTCTCCGGCCGATGTGCTGAGCACCCTCTCGGGCTATATCGGCGGCAACTATGCCTCGAACATGAACCGCTTCTCGAAACTCTACCGCGTGATGGTGCAGGCGCCGCCCGAGTACCGGCTCGATACCGAATCGTTGAACAACATCTTCGTGCGCAACGACGCGGGCGAGATGTCGCCCATTGCGCAGTATCTGACCCTGACCCGGGTGTATGGCTCGGAGGTGCTGACCCGTTTCAACCTCTTCTCCTCCATTCAGGTCAACGGTGCGCCGGCCTCGGGCTACAGCTCCGGACAGGCCATCGAGGCCGTGCGCGAGGTGGCCGCCGCAACGCTTCCGACCGGTTACGGCTACGAATTCGGCGGCATGTCGCGCGAGGAGTCCTCGACGGGCAATACCACGACGCTGGTCTTCATCATCTGTGTAGTCTTCATCTATCTGATTCTCTGCGCGCTGTATGAGAGCCTGTTCATCCCTTTGGCCGTTATCCTCTCCGTGCCCTTCGGTCTGGCGGGCAGCTTCCTCTTCGCCCGGATGTTCGGACTCGAGAACAACATCTACCTCCAGACGGGTCTTATCATGCTGATTGGCCTGTTGTCGAAGACGGCCATCCTTCTGACGGAGTATGCCGCCGAGCGACGGCAGCATGGCATGAGCATCGCCCAGGCCGCCATCTCGGCTGCCAAGGTCCGTCTGCGCCCGATTCTGATGACCTCGCTGACGATGATTTTCGGCATGCTGCCGCTGATGTTCGCGTCGGGTGTCGGAGCCAACGGCAATGCGTCCATTGGCGTGGGAACCGTCGGCGGCATGTTGATTGGCACGATTGCCCTGCTGTTCATCGTCCCGCCCCTGTTCATGGTCTTCCAGTACCTGCAGGAGCGGTGGATGCCCGGCCGAAACCTCGCAGAGTCCGACCCCGAATCTGTTCAACCGGAATCAAAATCTCGCGCATGAAACGAATCGTCATAGCATTGTGCCTGCTCGCGGGGCTGGGTAGCTGCCAGATATATCGAACCTATCAGCGTCCCGAACTGCCCGAGGTCGACAGCCTTTTCCGGCAGCCCGTGCAGGGGGCCGACACGACGTCGCTCGCCGACCTCACCTGGCGGGAGCTCTTCACCGACTCCCGGCTGCAGCGGCTCATCGACTCGGGAATCATGAACAACAGCGACCTGCAGATTGCTCGGCTGCGTGTGGCGGAGGCCCGGGCCTCGCTCACGGCCTCGCGGTTGGCCTACCTTCCCTCCCTGTCGCTTACCCCGCAGGGGCGGTCAATGCTCCGGAGCATGCGCCGGCGACCCGCACCTACGATTTGGCGGCAGCCGCCGAATGGGAGGTCGACCTCTTCGGAAAACTGCTCAACGAGAAGCGCGGGGCTGCGGCTGCGTTGGCCGGGCAGGAGGCTTACCGTCAGGCGGTCGAGACGCAGCTGGTGGCGACCGTCGCCAACAGCTACTATACGCTGCTGATGTTGGACCGGCAGCTGGAAATCACGCGCAGCACGTCGGAAGTCTGGGCCGAGAACGTGCGGGTCATGGAGGCGCTCAAACGGGCCGGCCAGACGACCGAGATGGCCGTGGCGCAGACCGTGGCGGAGCAGGCGTCGGTCGAGGCGTCGGTGCTTGCGCTCGAGCGTCAGGTTCTCCAGACGGAGAACGCGCTCTGCGTGCTGCTCGGCACGACGCCCCGGACCATCGACCGCTCGACGCTCGACGCTCAGCGGTTCCCCGATTCGCTCGCAGCGGGCATCCCGTTGCGGCTGGTGGACCGGCGTCCGGATGTGCGCCAGTGTGAAGCGGCTCTGGCCGAGGCCTATTATGCCACGAATACGGCCCGCTCGGCATTCTATCCGTCGATTACGCTCGGCGGCACCGCCGGATGGACCAACGCCGCGGGGGCGGCCATCTCCAATCCGGGGCAATGGCTGTTCACGGCCGTCGGCTCGCTCGTCGAACCGCTCTTTGCACGGGGCAGAAACCGTGCGAATCTGAAAATCGCCCAGGCGCAGCAGCAGGAGGCTTTGGTGAACTTCCGGCAGAGTCTGCTGACGGCCGGTGCGGAGGTAAACGATGCGCTGGTCCAGTGGCAGACGGCCCGGCGGCGGCTCGAACTGGACAACCGGCAGGTCGAGGCCCTGCGGTCGGCATTGCGCAGCGCCGAACCCCTGATGCAGCACAGCTCGCAGAACTACCTCGAGGTGCTTACGGCACGGCAGGCGCTTCTTCAGGCCGAGCTCGATGCCGCGTCGGATTGTTTCGATAAAATCCAGGGCATCATCAACCTCTACCATGCCCTGGGTGGGGGGGGTATTGAGTCGTTCGTGCGGGTTTCAGCCCGCGGCAACGGCTCTTCCCGTTTGGTGGTGAGTCTCCGAACCCATCGGAGCCTCGCAGAGGATGTGTGGTAAATCCTTCGCAGGCGGCACTTCCGCACGGACGGTGGCGCTGCTCCGCGAAGGGACTGACGGCAACGCTCCCGCCCGGTTATCCGGGCAGGTGTGTTGCCGTAGTTGTTGGGTTGCATTTGTTGTGCCTGCCCGGCCCGCTTCCCGCTGGCCCAATCGGCCTGAAGCGGGCCCCGGCCGGGATGAGCCTCCGGGCCCGGGTCACTCCCAATCGCACAGACCGCCGGCTCCGGCACCGGTTCCTCCCGCCCAATTTAATACTCGATTGATACCCCCTTGTCCCTTGGCGAGCGGACCTTGTGCGCACCGGATGCCGGCGGCTGAAGCGATTGTCGTTATGTCGTTTTGTCACTCTCAGGCGACGATGCGGACCCCGGTTCCGGGGTTGAGCTCCCTTGCCCCGAGATCGTCCCCGTGGTGGGCCTCCTCGGAGGTGGCAGGCTCCGCGTCGCGCTCAATCCGGATTTCGACCCGGCCGTTTTGGGCCGGTGCGATGGTGAGGCTTTCGGCCCACATCCGGTAATTTTCGCCACCCTCCTCCACATAGACGACGAAGAAAAGGGTGCGGGCGCCCGACGTGAGCCACCGTTCGTAGGAGAACCGGTAGCCGACCTCGCCCCCTTTGCGCGTGAGTGCGATATCGAGCGGCGCTGCGGTGCGCGTCTGCTTGAATTGTTCGTAGCCCGCCGGGTCGAATATCATGACGGGTGTCCCCTCGACGGGCGCTCCCTTCTGGTCGCGTACGGCGATTTGCACGGTGGCATCCTGCTCCGAGGGCGGGGTGTCGTCCTTCCTGCAGGCGGAGAGGAGCATCGCGCCTGCCAGCAGTGCTATGAGTGTTCGGTTCGGTTTTATGGTCTTGTCTTTTTTTGAGGCCCGGTGTCCGGTAGGCGGGGGAGCGCCGTCGGTCCGGGTTCGTGTCGTTATCCGGATGCAAAAGTAGGGCGTCCGTGCCGCTTTTGAGTTGCGACACGGACGCTTCAATCTAACAGTCCGGTATTAAATAACGTTGTAAATCAAATGTTTGGGCTCTTTCTTCCGCGGCAATTTCTAACACCGGCCTTACGCCTGCTCCAGAAGTGCCGTGAAGAGCCCCTTGTGGGGCGAATCGGAGGCCTTGATGCGCGATTTAAGGCGTGATTTGCGCGCATAGACATTGGCGACGCTCTCCTCCATGAAGAGGCTGATGACCTGGGGTGAAAAGCCGCCGAAGATGTAGCAGAGCAGCCTGAGGTCGGACTCCTTCATGCGGGGGAAGTCGGCGCGCAGTTTGCGCATGGCCCCGTCGTGCGCCTCGTCGACCATCTGTTCCAGTTCGGCGAGCATCTCGCCCTTTTCGGCGAACCCGTCGATGAGCTGTTTGACCTGGCGGGCCACGGCGGCCTGACCCGAGACGGTGTTCTCGCGCTCGTAGTAGCTTTTGCCCAGCCGGTCGACAATGTCGAAGCGTGAGGCAATCATGCTGCGCAGCCGCGATTCGGTGTCGTGCTTCTCGGCCAGACTCTCGGCCATCCGGCGATACTCCTCGTGGGCGTCGCGCAGCAGTTCGAGCGACCGCTCGTTGCGTTCGCGCTGGAGGCGCATCCGCTGGCGGATGAACAGCCCCATGAGCGTCAGCAGCAGGAGTACCGCGACGGCCGTTACCCGTTCGCCCGTACGGCGGCTCTGCATGCGGTAGTCGGCAAAGGCCGACCGCTCGCGGAAGTACTCCTTTTCAATCATGCCGGCCGAAGCCTGCAGGGCCGTCCGCGTCAGCGAGTCGGTGAGGTAGATGAAGCGGTGGACGGCCCGCGACGCTTCGTGGTAGCTGCGGGCGGTGACATGGGCGCGGAATGCGGTGTAGGAGAGCATCGGGAGCACCTCGGTGTCGGGGTTGCGCCCGTCGGCGAGCCGGAGGTAGTACAGCGCGCTGTCGGGACGTCCGCGCAGCAGCTGCGTCTGGGCCAGCGTGCAGTATCCCTGTGCCGATGTGTCGCGGCGGACCGCATGTTCGATACGGCGCAGCAGCCCGTCGGCGATGGGCTCGCTCTCGGGGAAGATGTGCAGCGTGGCGAAGAGTGCCAGGCTGCGCCGGCGCAGCGTGTCGTCACCCAGGTCGTCGGCCAGGTCGAGCGCCATCGAGCAGTCGCGGCGGGCCCGATTCAGGTCGCGCATCCGCAGTGCCGCTCCCGTCATGCCGAGCAGCGCCTCGGCCGTCTCGTGCGGGTTGCCCGAGCGGAGGAACAGGTCGCGGGCGTCGCGGTAGTAGCGGTAGGCCCGTACGAAGCTGAGTTCCGAGTGGTAGACCTCGCCGATGCGCAGGTAGAGCAGTCCCGTGTAGTAGGGCTCGTCGATGGCGCGCAGCCGCTCCTCGACCTCGAGAAAGAGCCGCAGGGCGCCCGGCTTGTCACCGTGGCGCAGGTGCTGGCACCCCCGGTAATAGAGCGTCTTGCATTGTCCGTAGAGCTCATTGGGCCGGTTGCGGTAGTATTCCCAGGCTATCCCGAGCAGCGAATCGTTGTCGGGTGCGGCCTCGGTCCGGTCGCGGGCTTCGGCCAGCAGCAGCGCGTAGCGGGCGCGCCGTGCGCGGCTGGCGAGCCGCTCGGCGGGCGTTTCGGGGAGGGCCCGGCGGGCGCCCGCGCCTTCC
>OGPV01001503.1_pt1 | contig 15592 bp, 8 predicted proteins | sample 1553001 | NCBI WGS metagenome assembly OGPV01 (sample SAMEA2580268, study PRJEB22360) | human gut metagenome | biome: human gut; feature: human-associated habitat; material: faeces | place: Denmark | collected 2008/2010
CAAAAGATGCAGGTAAGATTGCAGGACTTGATGTAAAACGTATCATCAACGAGCCAACAGCAGCAGCTCTTGCATATGGTCTTGACAATGAAAAAGAACAGAAGATCATGGTATATGACCTTGGTGGTGGTACATTCGACGTATCTGTTATCGAGATCGGTGACGGAGTTATCGAAGTATTATCTACAGCCGGTAACAACAGACTTGGTGGAGATGACTTCGACCAGAAGATTACAGACTACATGATCGCTGAATTTAAGAAACAGGAAGGTGTTGACTTATCTGCAGATAAGATGGCACTTCAGAGATTAAAAGAAGCAGCTGAGAAAGCTAAAAAAGAACTTTCTTCAGCAACAACAACAAACATCAACCTTCCATTCATCACAGCTACAGCAGAAGGTCCAAAACATTTCGATATGAACCTTACAAGAGCTAAATTTGATGAACTGACACATGATCTTGTACTGAAGACATCTGAGCCGGTACAGAGAGCATTATCAGATGCTGGTATCACAGCTTCTGAACTTGGTCAGGTACTGTTAGTTGGTGGATCTACACGTATCCCTGCAGTACAGGAAGAAGTAAAACGTCTGACAGGTAAAGAGCCAAGCAAATCTCTGAACCCGGATGAGTGTGTAGCACTTGGAGCATCTGTTCAGGGTGGTAAACTTGCAGGAGATACAGGCGCCGGCGACATCCTTCTTCTGGATGTAACTCCACTGTCACTGTCTATCGAGACAATGGGTGGTGTAGCTACTCGTCTGATCGAGAGAAATACAACAATTCCTACAAAGAAGAGCCAGATCTTCTCTACAGCTGCTGATAACCAGACAGCCGTTGATATCAACGTAGTACAGGGAGAAAGACAGTTCGCAAGAGATAACAAATCCCTCGGACAGTTCAGACTGGACGGAATCGCACCAGCTCCACGTGGAATCCCACAGATCGAAGTTACATTCGATATCGATGCAAATGGTATCGTAAATGTATCTGCAAAAGACCTTGGAACTGGAAAAGAACAGCACATCACAATTACAGCAGGATCTAACATGTCTGATGAAGATATCGACAAAGCTGTAAAAGAAGCTGCTGAATTCGAAGCTCAGGACAAGAAACGTAAAGAAGGAATCGATGCTAAGAACGAAGCTGACGCTATGGTATTCCAGACAGAGAAAGCTCTGCAGGAAGTTGGCGACAAGCTTGACGGTGCAGACAAAGCAGCAGTAGAAGCTGACTGCAAAGCTCTGAAAGAATTACTTGAAAAAGCAAATACAGATACTCTTACAGATGAGCAGGTTGCAGAGATCAAAGCAGGTAAAGAAAAACTGACAGAGAGTGCTCAGAAGCTCTTCACAAAGATGTATGAGCAGGCTGGCGCAGCAGCAGGAGCTCAGGGAGCTGGTCCTCAGCCAGGAGCTAATGCAGGAGCAGGCCCGGCACCAGAAGGATTCCAGGGCGACGATGTCGTAGACGGAGATTACAAAGAAGTCTAAGAACATTAAGTGAGGAATAGGAAATGGCAGAGTCAAAAAGAGATTACTATGAGGTGCTTGGGGTCAGTAAAGATGCTGACGAAGCAACTTTGAAAAAAGCATACAGACAGGTTGCCAAGAAGTATCACCCGGATATGAATCCGGGTGATGCTGAAGCTGAAAAGAAGTTCAAAGAAGCTTCTGAGGCGTATGCAGTCTTGAGTGATCCGGAAAAACGCCGTCAGTATGATCAGTTTGGTCATGCTGCTTTTGACGGAAGTGCGGGAGCAGGCGGCGGATATGGCGGATTCGACTTTAACGGTGCTGATTTTGGCGACATTTTCGGAGATATCTTCGGAGATCTGTTCGGCGGCGGACGCAGAGGCGGTCGTGCGAACCAGGGACCGATGAAAGGTATGAATATCCGTAAGAGTGTCAGAATCACATTTGAAGAGGCTGTATTCGGATGCGAGAAAGAATTGGACGTTGTATTAAAAGACCCATGTCCGAAATGTAACGGAACAGGTGCCAAACCGGGAACATCTCCGGAGACTTGTCCGAAATGTGGCGGTAAAGGTCAGGTAGTATATACACAGCAGTCATTCTTTGGAACGGTACAGAATGTACAGACCTGTCCGGATTGCCAGGGAACTGGTAAGATTATTAAGGAAAAATGTCCGGATTGCGGCGGAACAGGCTATGTAGCCAGCAAGAAGAAGATATCCGTATCAATTCCTGCAGGTATTGATAATGGCCAGAGTGTCAGAATCCGTGAAAAAGGTGAGCCGGGTGTAAACGGCGGACCAAGAGGAGATCTTCTGGTGGAGGTTGTGGTATCAAGACATCCAATCTTCCAGCGTCAGGATATGCACATCTTCTCAACGGTACCGATTACATTTGCACAGGCAGCACTTGGTGCGGATATCCGTATCAAGACGGTAGATGGAGAAGTGATCTACACGGTAAAACCGGGAACCAAGACAGATACAAAAGTACGTCTGAAAGGTAAAGGAGTTCCATCTCTTCGAAATGCACAGGTTCGAGGCGATCATTATGTGACACTTGTGGTCCAGACACCGGAACACTTAAGTGCTGAAGCAAAAGAAGCACTGCGTAAATTCGATGAGCTGACCGGCAATTCCCTCGGAGCAGAGAAATCTGAAAAAGCGGAAGAGCACGAACATAAAGGCAAAAAGAAAAAAGGATTTATGGATAAATTAAAGGAGACCTTTGATGATTAATTTCATCAGAGGTTTCCTCTTTTTTTACAAAAAACACTGGCATTCACCGTGGTAAAGTGATATCATGTTAAATAAATCAAATTTTTAACAAACCAGGAGGACTCAAATATGTATGCATTTGATGAAATTAAAAAAGCAGACAGTGAAATTGCAGACGCCATTCAGGCCGAGATGGAGAGACAGAATTCGCATCTGGAGCTGATCGCATCGGAGAACTGGGTAAGCAAAGCAGTCATGGCAGCAATGGGAAGTCCGCTTACAAATAAATACGCAGAAGGCTATCCGGGCAAACGTTACTATGGTGGATGTCAGTGTGTGGATGTAGTGGAAGATCTTGCAAGAGAAAGAGCAAAGAAGTTATTTGGCTGTGATTATGCCAATGTACAGCCACATTCCGGAGCACAGGCAAATCTGGCAGTATTCTTTGCAATGCTGGAGCCTGGAGACAAAGTCATGGGTATGAACCTGGATCATGGCGGACATCTGACACATGGTTCTCCGGTTAATATTTCCGGTAAATATTTCAACGTCGTATCATACGGAGTGAACGACGAGGGTGTGATCGATTATGATAAGGTACGTGAGATCGCAGTAAAAGAAAAACCAAAGATGATCATTGCGGGAGCAAGTGCTTATGCAAGAATCATTGATTTCAAAAAATTCCGTGAGATCGCGGATGAAGTAGGAGCATACCTGATGGTTGATATGGCCCATATCGCAGGACTTGTTGCAGCAGGACTTCATCCAAGCCCGATCCCGTACGCAGATGTCACAACAACGACGACACATAAGACACTGCGCGGACCAAGAGGCGGTCTGATCCTCTGTAATCAGGAAGCAGCAGATAAATTCAACTTTAATAAAGCTGTATTCCCTGGAATCCAGGGAGGACCACTGGAACACGTGATCGCAGGAAAAGCGGTATGCTTCAAAGAAGCCCTGGAGCCTGAATTCGCAGAATATCAGAAACAGATCATCAAAAATGCACAGGCACTCAGTAAGGGACTGATGGACCGTGGAGTGAAGATTGTATCCGGAGGAACAGATAATCATCTGATGCTGATTGATTTAAGAGGAGAAGATGTGACCGGTAAAGAACTGGAAAAACGTCTGGATGCCGCACACATCACATGTAACAAAAATACGGTACCGAACGATCCAAGATCACCGTTCGTGACAAGCGGTGTCAGACTTGGAACACCGGCGGTTACAACAAGAGGATTAAAAGAAGACGACATGGATATGATCGCAGAGTGTATCGCACTCGTACTTCAGAGTGAAGATAACATTGAAAAAGTCAAAGGAATGGTTGCAGAGCTGACTGCAAAATATCCTCTGGATATGTAAGGAACGACGAAAGAAAATAAGACAAAACAGGAAATCCGTCTGGGAAAAGGATTTAAGCTTACCCAGGCGGATTTTATTGTTGCTTGAACAAAATGTCCAACAGTGAAAAGATTGAGCAAAATATTTGAGTAGTTGATAGAAATAGGATAATAACAAGGGTGGAATTTTTAAAATGAAGGGCGTATAATAAAAATCAGTGTATACGAATCTATACCAGAATAAAAAAGGAAGAATCTTGTTTATACCATACAGATGTATGAATGCAAATATATATGGAAGGAGCCAGATTTTTGAAACTGAGAAACGTAAAAGTCGCAAAAAGATTAGGAACAAAAACGCTTGCAGGGTTGCTTGCATTTGGACTTGTCGTAGGTACGCCGTCGGTTGTTCTGGCAGATGTACAGAGCACGATGTCACAGTCAGATGCTGTACAGACAGAAAAGTTACAGGCCAAATCCGTAGATGGGAGAGATACACTTACAGATGTATCCGATAAAGTCATGGATATGATTCAAAAAGGTGAAGTGAAGCTGGATGAAGAATCAAACTATCTGATTGATACCGTGACAGGAAAGAAAGTAGATCCGGTGACAGGAGAACGAGTAGAGCAGATACCGGCTAATCCGGATATACCGGGTACACCGGATACACCGGACACTCCGAGCACACCGGATACGCCGGACACTCCAGATACGCCGGATACGCCAAATACACCGAATACGCCGAATACACCGAGTAAGTCAGAGACGTCAGGTACTTCGAATGTTTCCGGTACATCGAATGCTGCAGGAAAACACACGACAGCAAATAATAAACAGGCGACAGATACAACTAAGAAAAAAGATGAGACAAAGAGTGCAAAAAGCAATAAAGAACTTATTGCAAAGCAGAAGATTGTAAAACTGCCACAGATCAAGGAAGATTTCCGCTTTTTTACAGTTGCAAGAAACTATGCATTTGCAAAGACAAAAATCAATATCCGTGAAGCGGTGCCGGAAAATATTGACGGAAGTAATACACAGACAGCAGGGACAGATGTTGCGAATGCAAAGAAAGATGCTGAGAAATTGCAGAAAAAAATAAAGACAGTGAAGAAAGATAAGAAGATTAAGAACAAAACCGCCAGAAAAGCAAAGAGTAAAGCTGTCAGGGATCTGCAAAAAGCAGTGGAAAAGCAAAAAAAACAGAAGCAGGAAGGCATGGATGCGGCTCTTGTAAGCCAGCAGTTGGAAGAAAAGGTCCGTACTGTGGGAACGCTGCCACAGGATGGTTTGCTTTATATTTTGAAAGAAGAAGAAAACGGATGGCTTTATGTAGAATCCGGAGATGTCAGGGGATTTGTAAAGGCCTCAGAAGTATATACAGATGATGCGGCACAAGAACTTTTAACTGTTTACCAGAAAAAGGCTCAGAAAAAAGCCAAAAAGGATGAAACAGAATATAATGGAATTGAAGGAATTGCAAAAACGGCAAAAGCTTCAGTTGATGCAAAGGACAATCAGGCATATACGTATCTGCGCGTGACAGCCGGTCAGACAGTGGCAGCTAAAGATACAGCACTTATAAATGATCAGATTGGTTCTGCTGCATTGGAAATAAAAGAAGAAAAAAATACTACAGCCAGAACAATAGGAACAATGGCACAGGGACAGTTGTGCTATATTCTGGCAGATAAAGATTCGGATTGGGTATATATAGAATCCGGAGATGTCAGAGGCTTTGTGGAACAGAAGTATCTGGACTTCAGTGATGAAACAAAAAAGCAGATTGAAGCGAATGGTGAGGATAAATATCAGACAGCAAAAGAAACGGTAAAACCAGAAGAAAATCAGGCATTATATTATACACTGACTTCTGTAAAAGAGGGATCGCCAAGTGGAGAAATCCGGGAATCCATGCTGGAATTTGCGTCACAGTTTATCGGTAATCCATATGTGTGGGGTGGTACAAGCCTGACGGACGGTGCAGACTGCTCTGGATTCGTACAGCAGATTTATAAACAGTATGGATACAGCCTTCCAAGAGTAGCAGAAGATCAAAGCCAGTATGGAACGAAGATTCCTGTAGAAGATGCCCAGCCGGGAGATCTGATCTTCTATGCTAAAGAAGGGTATGTATATCATGTGGTCATGTATGCAGGAGATGGCAGGACGATAGAGGCTGCAAGTACGAAACTCGGAATTATCGAAGGAAAAGTCAATACCAAAAATGCAGTATGGGCAACACGTATCCTGAAAGATGATTATTCTCTTACAGGCGGCGGAATTGAAAAGGCCAATGCAACAGAGGACATGTATGGACAGAAACTTGAAAATTTCCAGATTACATATTATTGTCCTTGTGAGATCTGCTGCGATAAAGCATCTAAAGTTACGGCATCGGGAACACCTGTTGCAGAAGGAAAGACAATCGCAACTGATCCGAATGTAATTCCATATGGAACCAAGGTGATTATCGGAGGACATGTATTTACAGCGGAAGATACAGGAAGAAAAGTCCAGGGAAATCAGATCAGTATTTATGTAAATAACCATGCAGAGGTATCTGCTTCTGACACAGAGAATACAGACGTATATCTGGCAAAATAATATAATAAAGAATGATAAAAAGGTGGTTTTTCAGAACTTACATGTTGAAAAACTGCCTTTTTCAAAGAAGGAACAGAAACTATGAATCAAGAAAATTTATTGAATAAGATCAGACAGAAAGATGCAAAAGCATTTACTCACGGGGGAAAATTTCATGCAGATGATATATTTTCATCGGCCTTGTTATTATATCTGAACCCGGAAATTCAGATTACAAGGGGAAATCAGGTGCCGGAAGAGTATGACGGTATTGTATTTGACATCGGACGGGGAGCATATGACCATCATCAGAAGGACAGCCGTGTCAGGGAAAACGGGATTCCATATGCGGCATTCGGACTTTTGTGGGAAGAGTTAGGAACGGAGATTCTTGGAGAAGAACTGGCAGAAAAATTTGATGAATCCTTTGTCCAGCCTCTCGATCAGAATGATAATACCGGTGAGAAGAATGAACTGGCTTCGCTGATCGGAAGTTTTAATCCGGCATGGGATGCAAAAGAAAATCATGATGATGCATTCTTTCATGCAGTCAGTATGGCTGGAATGATACTGGAAAGCAAGTTCGAGAGATTCCGTGGAAATGAAAGGGCGGACAGGAAGATAGAAGAGATTTTGGAGGCACATGATGATGCAGTAGAAGAGGGAAAATGTGATGAAAGAATCCTGATTCTTCCGGAATTTGTTCCATGCCAGAAACGGCTGTCAGAGACGGAGATTGCATTTGTGATTTTCCCGTCAAATCGCGGAGGATATTGCATTCAGCCACAGAAAAAAGAATTTTCCATGAATTATAAATGTGCGTTCCCAGAAGCCTGGCTTGGGCTGGAGGGAGAAGCATTACAGAAAGCAACCGGACTTTCAGGAGCAGGATTCTGTCATAAAGGCGGCTTCCTGATGTCGACAGAGAATCTGGAGGATGCGGTAAAAGCGTGTGAAATCAGCCTCAAAGAGTATGTAGAAGCGCCGTGTATTGTCTGTTACGGAACATGTGATGAAGAAGTGAAAGAACTTCTGCATATGCTTCCGGAAATGAAGAATGTAACGGTACATGAGATGCCGCTGTCAGAGCCGCCGGAGATGGAGACAGATGGAATCTATGGAGAAGTTTTGATGGAAAAGCAGGAATGGAAGAAGCGGATAAAAGTACAGGTAAAAGAAATTCTGAAATACAAACCGGAGGCGGTATATGTGAATGGAAATGTCTTTTCGACTTATCCGGTAGTACATGCGCTTCGTAAAAAGCATGTGCCGGTGCTGACAATAATGGAAAATGATGAGGAGAAGCTGATTGTGAGAATTCCGTCCGGTTCTTAGAATGTCAGATATAATGAAGTAGAAGAAGTAATAGAACATAACAAAAACGCAGAGACTTTTAAAAGGATTGAAGTAATCCCTCAAAAGTCTCTGCATTTTTATGTTTATTTACATGCTTTTAAAAGTTCTTTCAGGTAGTTCCACATACGCTGTGTAGATGCGATATGTACACGTTCATTATATGTATGCACACCTGTAAGATCCGGACCGAAAGAAATGATATCAAGATCATTCTTCTTGCCGTATAAGATTCCACATTCCAGTCCGCCGTGAGTTGTCTCAACAGTAGGTTCTTTTCCGAACATTTCTTTATAAAGTTCGATTGCCTTAGGACGGATCACAGAATCTGCATTGTAGCTCCATGCCGGATATTCACCGGAAATCTCACGGGATGCGCTTGCAAGATCCGTTGCAAGATCCAGTTTGTTCTGCATATCATCTAACTTGGTAGCGACAGAGCTTCGAACCTGGAATTTAATCTTTACAGTGTCTTCAGTAGTCTCAACAATACCTGTGTTCAGGGAAGATTCTACAGCGGTAGGGAATGCACGGTCATAGCACTGTACACCGTCGATCGTTCCATAAAGGAATCCGATTACATGTGAAGTAGTATCTGCATCAAAGGCCTTTAAGGTCGTCTCGCCATCGGAAACTGCTTTCAGAGATAAAGTAGGTTCCTGTCCGGCAAATTCAGCGTAGATAGTCTGTTCCAGTCCGGCAACAGCATCTATGATATCCTGAGCCTGTGCAGGATCTGCGATGATCTCAGTCGTATTGTACTGTGCGATTACGTTTGCCGCATTTCCGCCGTTTGTACTTACGATGTTAAAGTCGTAATCTTTTGCAAGTGCATACAAAACACGTCCCATGATCTTATGTGCATTTCCGAGCTGCTTCTGAATCTCGGCACCGGAATGTCCGCCCTGCAGATTGGAAAGGGAGATTGTCATCTTGGTTCCGCTTTCTTCACTCCATTCGATCGGGATAAAAGTATCATAAATGTATCCGCCGGCACATCCGACTGTCATAACGCCTTCAATCTCAGAGTCGATGTTCAGGCAGATCTTTCCTTTTAATACGGATGTATCGAGGTGATGTGCACCGCCCATACCGATCTCTTCATCAACTGTAAATACAGCCTCGATCGGTGGATGCGGGATATCTGTGCTGGCAAGAATTGCCATAGCATAAGCGACTGCGATACCGTCGTCACCGCCGAGAGTGGTGTTCTTTGCCCCAATCAGATCGCCATCTACAAAAAGGTCTAACGGATCATTCTCGAAATCGTGATCGCTGTCGGTTGTCTTTGTAGCAACCATGTCCAGATGTCCCTGGATGATGACCGGATCACTGTCTTCATATCCGGCAGTACCAGGTTTTTTGATGATAACGTTGTTCATTTCATCCTGGATATATTCCAGATTGTGTGCTTTCGCAAATTCTACACAAAAATCACTGATCTTTTTTGTGTGGAAGGTACTTCTTGGTACCATACTTAATTCTTCGAAGTACTGAAATACTTCTTTTGGTTCAATATTAGACAAAATTCCCATTGTTCATTCCTCCGTTTGTCTTTAATCTCTATTTATCATTTTATCATGAATTTTAGTACTTTATCATGATAAAATGTAATGTGTGTATAATGGAATGTAATAGCTCTGATAACCACAGCTTATAAGGTTTCATTAAAACATTCAATAACTACAGGTCTACCCAAAAAAAGCAGAAAAATATATAATATTTAAAGTTGAAAATATGAGAGCAGAATGTACACGGGAGGATATGTATGAGTACAAAAGAAGCAAAACAGATGGATCAGGCATTATTTGATTTTTATGGGAAACCTTCTATCGGACAGGCACTGCCGCTTGCAATCCAGCATGTGCTTGCGATGATCGTCGGATGTGTAACACCATCGATCATTGTTGCGGGTGTGGCGGGGCTTTCGCAGGAAGATTCCGTTATTTTAATACAGGCTGCACTGGTGATGTCGGCACTGACTACATTATTGCAGTTATTTCCTTTTATAAAGACAAAAAGTTTCCGCATCGGATCGGCGCTTCCGGTGATGATGGGAATCAGTTTCGCATATGTTCCGAGTATGCAGGCAATCGCAGCAGATTTTGACATTGCAACGATTCTGGGAGCACAGATCGTTGGTGGTGTGATTGCATTGTTAGTCGGACTGAATATTAAGAGAATCCGTAAATTTTTCCCGCCGCTGATTACCGGAACGGTTGTATTTTCTATTGGACTGTCTCTGTATCCGACGGCAATCAACTATATGGCAGGCGGTGCAAGCAGTAAATCATACGGTGCATGGCAGAACTGGCTGGTAGCACTGATTACCCTTGTGATCGTTACGGTATTGAACCATTATGGAAAAGGTGTGTGGAAACTGGCATCGATTCTGATCGGAATCATTGGAGGATATATTGTGGCATTATTCTTTGGAATGATAGATTTTTCATCGGTTGCACAGGCATCATTCTTCCAACTTCCAAAGCCAATGCATTTTGGTATCAAATTCGAGCCTTCCGCATGTGTGGCAATTGGAATCCTGTTCGCAATCAATGCGGTACAGGCAATCGGAGACTTCTCTGCAACGACAACAGGTTCTATGGACCGTATGCCGACAGACGAAGAACTGACAGGTGGAATCGTGGGCTATGGTATCAGTAATATTATCTGTGCATTCTTCGGTGGACTTCCGACGGCAACATACAGCCAGAATGTAGGTATTGTATCTACAACGAAGGTAGTCAGCCGTGTGGTAATGGGAATGGCCGCCGTGATCTTACTGGCAGCAGGACTGATTCCGAAGTTTTCTTCTTTACTGACAACGATTCCTTACTGTGTACTCGGCGGTGCGACAATCTCGGTATTTGCATCGATCACAATGACAGGTATCAAACTGATCACAACGGAGCCGATGGATTTCCGCAATACAACAGTAGTAGGACTTGCGGTTGCAGTCGGAATGGGTGTGACACAAGCAAATGCGTCTCTGGCACAGTTCCCGGAATGGGTAACGACGATCTTTGGAAAATCACCGGTGGTACTAGCAACGATCGTAGCAATTGTGTTAAACTTAACACTTCCGAGAACACAAAAGAAAGCTGAGAAATAATTCATATATGATAAAAAGTTATACGAATGGTGAATGGAAAGAGCCTGGCAGTTTATGCCAGGCTGTTGGAATTTATAAAGAAGATTTTCATAAGATAGTATCGGTCGTAGGGGGCGGCGGAAAGACAACGGTGATCCGTGCAATGCTCCGGGAATGTATGGAAAATTCGGATGGAAGGATTCCATGCGCGGTCTCAACAACGACGCATATACAAAAAACAAATGCGGAATATTTTCTGGGAGAGCCATCGATGAAAATGTTCCGGAAGAAGCTGTCGGATTACGAAGCTGTGTGGATGGGGCGTGAGATACGGAAAGGAAAGCTTGCATCATTTCAGAAAGAGTTTCTGGAAGAAGTAAGCCGGGAACCTGTACTTTTGCTTCTGGAAGCGGACGGGGCAAAGCATTTTCCAGTGAAAGCTCCTGCAGAACATGAGCCGGTGATCTGTGAGAAAACGGGCATAGTTCTGAATGTCTATGGGATGCGTGCGATTGGAAAAAAGATAAAGGATGTATGTTTTCGTATCGGAGAAGTGGAGAAAATTCTTGGAAAGACAGGGGAAGATATTTTGCGTCCAGAAGATATCATGACACTTGCGGTAAGTCGGAGTGCAGGACGCAAATGTGTGACGGATGAGATGGAATATCAGGTTATACTGAATCAGGCTGATACAGAGGAAGAGAAACAGACGGCAATGCAGCTTGCGGAAGATATTGGAAAGAAGCTGTCAGAGAAGTATATATCAGAGAAGAATACAAAAGATACAGAGTTTTCAGGACAGATCAGCAAAGTCCACGTAACATCGGACCTGATTCCGCTGGAAGAAAGATGGTAGATATGTCAGAAATTTATAAAAATAAGAAAAAGGCATTGGTCCGGGGATCCGGAGACCTGGCTACCGGCGTGGGTGTAGCACTTTATCGGGCGGGCTTTCAGGTGATCATGACGGATATTGCAGTGCCGCTTACCGTAAGAAGGGAAGTGGCGATGTCCAGAGCCGTTTATGAAGGCAGGGCAAAAGTGGAAGGGATAGAAGGAATCCTTGTCCGGAATTATCAGGAAGCGTTGGCTGTACTGGAAGAAAATAAGATTGCCGTGATCGTAGATCCGAAAGCCGAGATCCGCAAGGAATTTCACCCGGATCTACTTGTGGATGCCATCCTTGCAAAGAAAAATATGGGGACCAGACGGACGGATGCACCGTATGTGATCGGTCTCGGTCCGGGATTTACTGCGGGAAAAGATGTTCATGCTGTGATAGAAACGATGCGTGGTGAGACGCTTGCGGATATCATCTATGACGGACAGCCGATTCCGAATACCGGCGTCCCTGGATATGTGGGCGGTTATGCGTTGGAGCGCCTGATCCGTGCGTCTGGCAATGGCCGAATGGAGCCAAAGGCACAGATCGGAGATATTGTAAAGAAGGGACAGCTTCTTGCCGTAACAGGAGGAAAACCTGTATATTCCCAGCTGGACGGTGTGATCCGAGGCATGCTGCAGGAAGGTGTGCAGGTGAAAAAAGGTCTGAAAATCGGAGATGTAGATCCAAGAAAAGACAGAAAATTGTGTTACCTGATTTCGGATAAGGCGAATAAGATCGGCAGTTCTGTAGTGCGGGCGACAGAAGCACGTCTGGCGGATAAGGATTATGCAATGATCCTTCTGGCAGCAGGAAAGTCAAGCAGATATGGCAGTAATAAGCTGTTAGAAGAACTGGACGGGGGAAGAATGTTCGAACATACCCTTCGTAAGATGCGGGCATTTCCGTTATGTACACAGGTAGCGGTGACGAGATTCGAAGAGATAGAACGTGCAGCAGAAGCACAGGGTATGTTGGTAGTGGAGAACTGGGAACCGGATCTTGGAATCTCACATTCCCTGAGATTAGGACTACAGAAAGCACTGGAAGAAAATCCGGAATTAAAAGGTGCAATGTTCATTGTATGTGACCAGCCGGGATTGACAGCCGCAACATTTGCCCGTATGCTTGATATAGGTAAGAAATATCCTGGAAAGATCGTATGTGCCGGGCGAAAGGGCAAAATGGGAAATCCTGTATTGTGGGATCGATGCTTTTTTGATGAACTTAGCAGGCTTTCCGGCGACAAAGGCGGGAAACAGATCATCGGAGCACATATGAATGATGTGCTGCTCTGCGAAACAGAAGAAACAGAACTTCGGGATGTAGATATACCGGAACAACTGACAAAATGGGAGAGAGATTATGGAAAATCAGGAAAATCAGGAGAAGAAACATAAACGGAGAGTCCGGTATTCCGGAACACATCCGAGAAATTATAAAGAAAAATACAAAGAGCTGAATCCGGAAAAGTATGCAGATACCATTTCCAAAGTCATAAAGAAAGGCGGAACACCGGCGGGGATGCATATTTCTATCTGTGTGAATGAGATTCTGGACTTTTTTGATATTCAGCCGGGACAGCAGGGATTGGATGCAACATTGGGATACGGCGGTCATACGTCGAAGATGCTGGAAAAACTGCAGGGAGAAGGGCATATCTATGGTCTGGATGTAGACCCGATCGAATCGGCGAAGACAAAGAAACGACTGGAAGAAAAGGGATTCGGGCCGGATATCCTGACGGTAAAGCTTGAGAATTTCGCAAATATCGATAAAGTGGCAGAAGAGGCCGGAAAGTTTGATTTCGTACTGGCAGATCTGGGTGTGTCATCTATGCAGATTGACAATCCGGACCGTGGTTTTACATTCAAGGCAGAGGGACCTTTAGATCTGCGTATGAATCCGGAAAAGGGAATCAGCGCAGCAGAAAGACTGCGGGATATTTCAAAAGAAGAGCTTACCGGCATGTTGATTGAAAATTCGGATGAGCCATATGCAGAAGAAATCGCAGAAGCAATCACAGAGAAGATCCGCAAAGGCGGCAAGATCGAGACAACAACGGGACTTCATCAGGTGATCGAAGAGACACTTGCATTTATCCCGGAAAAAGAAAGAAAAGAAGCAGTACGGAAATCCAGCCAGCGAGTATTCCAGGCGTTTCGCATTGATGTGAATAATGAGTTTGAAGTATTGTATGATTTCCTGGATAAGCTGCCGGGTGTATTAAAGCCGGGCGGAAAAGTTGCAATCCTCACATTCCATTCCGGAGAGGACCGTCTTGTAAAGAAATCATTCAAGCAATGGAAAAAGGAGGGACTGTACAGTGAGATCGCAAAAGACGTCATCCGACCGTCCAAAGAAGAATGCTTCCGCAACAGCCGTGCGAAATGCACGAAAATGCGCTGGGCAATCCGGGCAGAAGAGTAAGATACAAAATAAGAAACAGAAAGACGGAAAGCAGACAAAGAATAAATCTGCATGTAAGATTGATAAAAAATGTGGCGGTTGCCAGTTCCAGAAGATGCCGTATAAAGAACAGCTGAAAAGAAAGCAGAAGCAGGAAGAACAGCTGTTAGGCGGATTCTGCAAAGTCAGCCCGATCATTGGCATGGAACATCCATATTTTTACAGAAATAAAGTACATGCGGTATTTGACCGTGACAAGAAGGGCAATGTCATATCCGGCATTTATGCAGAAGGAACGCACCGTGTGATCGCAGTGGAAGAGTGTCTGATCGAAGATAAGAAGAGTCAGGAGATCATCCGTACGATCCGTGAACTTCTGCCGTCTTTTAAGATTAAGACATACAACGAAGATACCGGATATGGGCTTTTAAGACATGTGCTGGTCCGCAGAGGATTTGAAACTGGTGAGATCATGGTGGTGCTGGTACTGGGCTCACCGATCCTGCCATCAAAGAATAACTTTGTGAAGGCTTTGAGAAAAGTGCATCCGGAGATCACAACCGTAGTACTGAATGTGAATAACAAGCAGACCAGTATGGTACTGGGAGAAAAGGAAAAGCCGATCTACGGACCGGGATTTATCAAAGACAAGTTATGCGGATGTACATTCCGCATTTCTCCAAAATCGTTCTATCAGGTAAATCCGGTGCAGACAGAAGTTCTCTATAATACAGCCATGGACTATGCGGAACTGACCGGAAAAGAGACAGTGATCGATGCATACTGCGGAACCGGTACAATTGGTCTGATCGCGGCTAAGAATGCGAAGAAAGTGATCGGAGTAGAACTGAACAAAGATGCGGTAAAAGACGCAAGAATCAATGCAAAAGAAAATGGCATCACAAATGCCGAGATCTATGCAGGTGATGCGGGAAGATTCATGGTAGATATGGCTTCGAAGAACCAAAAAGCAGACGTCGTATTCATGGATCCGCCGAGAGCCGGAAGTGATGAGAAGTTCCTTTCTTCTGTGATAAAGCTTGGCCCAAAGAGAGTGGTCTATGTGTCCTGCAATCCGGAGACACTGGCGAGAGATTTAAAATATCTGACCAGACATGGATACCAGGCTGTGAAGATCCAGCCGGTGGATAATTTTCCGTTTTGTGATCATGTCGAGACGGTTGTTCTTTTGTCCCAACAAAAACCAGATGACACGATAGAGATCGACT
>OGPV01001504.1_pt1 | contig 15590 bp, 10 predicted proteins | sample 1553001 | NCBI WGS metagenome assembly OGPV01 (sample SAMEA2580268, study PRJEB22360) | human gut metagenome | biome: human gut; feature: human-associated habitat; material: faeces | place: Denmark | collected 2008/2010
TATACTTCTCAGGAACGATATTTTTCTCCTCAAGGTAGAACACAACTTCATTTACACTTTCCTTCACATCAACAAGATCAAAGTAGTCTAAAGTGCCTTCAGGAAGAAGAAGGCGATAACCGTTTAATTCCATAAGCTATGAATTTGGAGACAAAGATAACAATTTATAAATTTACCCCTCAGGTTTTTACATTGACCCTTTACAACCCCATCTTCGTTATCAACAAGGATATCAACAAAGTTATCAACAGGTTAATTCATTTATAATAAAACAGTTAACCCGATAGAGCCATTTTATATCAACAAGGTAATATTTAGTTATTCACTACTCAGTTTAGGAGCTTATTTACAACATAAAAAGTCGACCGACTCCCAATGAATCAATCGACTTTCATATTCTTCCGAAAAGGGATATGGCTATTAATGTTTATAGAACTTCAATACTTTTTTTGCATACCGTTTTCCTAATAACAATTGCGCCTCCGTATTAAAATGAGGATCCGTCTTGTCTTTGTACCATCCCAATCCTTTTGACGATACCCAATCGGAATTGGGAATAAATGACGAAACTTTTTTAATCATCTGATTAAAGGGAGTTGTACCAGCTTCTCTTTTCGTCCAGTTCCATTGAGAAATCTGTCCTACAACAACCGGCAGATCCGGCAGTTCCAAATCGGCACGCAGGTCTTTCACTAAGGAAATCAGTTTCTGCTTATATGCTTCCGGATTCGAACAATCGGCTTCCCCCTGATGCCAAATGATTACTTTCAAAATACCTCCCTGTTTCATCGCAGTCCGAATCCGGGAAAGAGCTTCTTCATAATATCCGTCTTTACTCCCTTTTAGCCAGGAGTTGATGGACGAACCTCCACGGGCATTTACTACCAGTCCGACAGGACGTTTCGTTTGCAGGAACATCTCTTTTGCAAAACTATAGGCCGGCCCCAAACGCTGCATTGACATCTCTTTCCGAATGGTAGAATAACGGTTTAAAGGATTTACTGCCGGTTCAAAACGTCCTTTATCATTCAACAGATACACATTTTGCAAAGTATCCATGATTTCCGGTGTCAATGTTGCACGACCTGCCATATTAGACTGTCCGATACATACATACAAATCCAATGAAGATGGAATATCCTTGCCATTCCCTGCCCATACAAACAGGGACTGCAAAAGCAGCAAAGACAGTAAATAAAAAGTTCGCCTCATTATATACAGTATTTGTTATTAATAATTTCGATAAATACGGATAGCGTTCAGTATAGTCTCTCCTTCTTTCTTATGGAAATCGATACTTAATCCTTTCCCATCTTTCACCGTTACTACAAATTTCTTGATTGCAGCACGAGCATATCCATAATCACGGGCAACATTGAAATCATCTACAACGGTTATTCCGTTGATTGAGATTCCGAAACTACGGTTTCCAACAAGCGTCTGTTCCGAGTCTGCTCCCAAATTATAAATCAAAGCCTCTTTCTTTTTGTCCGAATCCAATTCCGCCCAATACAAAGATACAGAATATTCCCCATCCGGCACATCGGCCTTAAAAGACTCTATACCCACACGCTGGGTCTGAAAAACCGGATTCATATCTGTACCGCAAATGTCAATATCCGAGCCCAGCATAGTACCGAAACCTGTTTTACGACGATAAGGGGTTCCACCGACAAAGCCCCAGCTTCCCGGCTTATATTCCTGTTCGGGAATCCATGCGACATTGGCAACACGGTCTTCAAAATATCTCGGAGAACCCAGCATTACATTTATTTCCGTAAATGGCAGAGTTTTGTCTTTCAACTGAGAAGAGACCAACTGAAAGTGGATTCTAAGCATATCATGCAATTTGGTATCACCTGCTACCGCAAGGGCTTCCAATTGATTTTCCCCATTAACAAACGGCACATCAAACAAGGCATAACCGTTTTCCGTTTTTTTCTTTCCCAGACTTTTGTCATTGACAAACAGTTCGACTTCTTCTGCATTAGAAAAGACAGGAACAGATTGGACACACTCATTCTGTTCCGTATTCACAACGCCACCGCGGGCTTTCCATTCTCTATTACCGATAGCAAGTATCGGGCGGCGAGTCAAGGCTGTCTTATAGAACAAGTAAGTATCTTTCACTTCCCGATCCAATCCGAGAATGCCTTTGTTATTGACATGAGGAACCGCGTCAACACGGGATTCCGAATAAAAATCATTCAAATTCCACAAGCTGGAACCTGCAACAAAAGGACGTTTCATCATTTCGTCAAGATAATGTTTATGATAAATCAAGCCATATTCCTGCGAGAAGTCGAAACGTTCCGGTTGATAAGAATGAACACGGGGATCTACACCCGGACCATATTCCGTCACTATCAGCACTTTGCCCTTATACATTTTATGAGCACGGTCAAGCAGACGTTGGAACTCATTAATATCCGGTTCATACCAACCTTGATAGAGATTCCATCCTTGAATCATCGGTATCTCCGTCAAATGAGCAGCTTCATAAAATCGAGGTGCATTATGATAGGCCATCATAGTATATCTTGAAGGATCTTCCTTACGTATTGTCGCTTCCAAAGTCCGGGCTACCTTTTCAGTAAAATGATAATAATCTTCGAGTTGCTTACCTTCCGTGTAGGGACGACGCAAGAAAATCTCATTCATATATCCCCAAATCATGACAGACGGACGATTGAAGTCCTGACGTACCATTTCTTTTGCCATTTCAACGCTATTAGTCAAAAACTCTTCCGTTTCTGTAACGGCATTAACGACGGGAATCTCAACCGAAGTCACAATACCCAGTTTATCACACATCTCCATAATGACAGGATCTTGCGGGTAATGCGAAACACGTAGGAAATTGCCTCCCATTTCTTTCAACATGAGCACATCCTGCACATGCAGTTCATCCCGTAACGCATTCCCTTTCTGGAAGTAATCCTGATGACGGGCAGTACCGATCAGTTTACGCCATTTTCCATTCAAGAAAAAGCCTTTCTCCGAATCAAACTCAAACCAGCGCAAACCTAACGGATTCACTACCTCATCCAGCAACGCACCTTTTTTCTTATCAAAAATACGCGTATATACCATATACCGATAAGGATCGTCTATATCCCACAAACGAGGAGAATCTATTTTTATCTTTTTAGAGATATCCGCCTTTGTTTCACCGGATACCAATTTTATATCCGCCTGAGTCCTTTTCACTTCTTTACCATCTGCATCGCAAATCAGACTTTCCACAATGACTTCTGCAGACCGGAGTGTATTATTCGTCAATAGCGTAGTTATTTCCACAGAGGCTGAGGAGCCATTCACTTCTGGGGTACGGATATAAACTCCTGACGAAGCATAATCATTCGTCGCAATGTGTACCGGATTCATAAATTGCAGATAGACATCACGATAGATACCACCAAAGAAAGTGAAATCTGCGGACAAGGGTGGAATATTAGGATTATAGGTATTATTTACACAAATGGCAAACAGATTCTCCTGCCCATAACGTAGTTTGGAAGTTATGTCAAAGCAGAAACGGGTATATCCGCCTTTGTGCTCCCCAACGAATTGTCCGTTCAGATAGAGTTGTACTTCCTGATTAGCGCCTTCAAAGTAAATAACAGCCTGACGCCCTTCCTGGCTTTTGTCTACAAACAACTGTCTCCGATACCAAGCTGGTCCCCGATAAAATCCCGGAGTTTCATCATCCGCATCCTTATCATTCCAGGTGTGAGGAATATTGACTGTCTCCCATGAAGAATCATCGCAATTATTTAACTGCGCCTCAAACGGAGAGCCTTTGGTAAACTTCCATCCGTCGTTTATGGTATACACCACACGCTGTTGAGCTTGTGCCCATCCAACAACAAACAACATAATAAAGATATAGAGAAACTTCTTCATAATCTAAACACTTATAGTTAAAATTTTATTTTCATCTCTTCACCTGTATAGACAGACTCCTTATTTTCAAGAACAGTCCCATCAGGCAGATACAATCTCACATACATTTTCACCCGTTCCGGCATACCGGGATAGCTACCATCACGCATCCCGATAATCAATGTCCGCTCTTCCTCCTTCCACTCCATCGGAACTTGCGAGCAGACTCCCTCTTCGTAACGGTAGGAGTCTCCTTCATCCTCATACCATAAAAACGAAGCGTCCGCTCCACCATAAATACGAAGTTCCAATTCACGGTCCGGATACTCCATTGCATATTGTTTCGCTTCAGCCAAAGGAAGAATAGAACCGGCCTTTATATACAAAGGAAGTACATCCGGAATATTTGCCTGTACATATTCTTTTCCACCGTTAAACGCCTCTCCTGTCCAAAAGTCATACCAATACCTGCCTTCATGTTCCGGCAGATAGACAGTAACATTCTTTTCTTCCGATTGCGAATGAAATACCGGACGTACCAAGAAAGATGTACCGAACATATAGGCATTATCGACATCAAAAGTCCGGGTATCTGCCGTAAAGTCCATTGCCAATCCTCTCAACAGGGTATAATGATCAGCCGTCACTTGATGAGACATTGAGTAAATATAAGGTAACAGACGATAACGCAGATTTATATATTTTACCTGATTATCATAGAAGGAGGTTCCCTTCTCACCAAACTGCCATACCTCACGTGGCACATTTGTACCGTGAGCACGGAAAATCGGAGTGAATGCACTAAACTGAAACCAACGTGAATACAGTTCCTTATAATCATTGCTTTTCAGCCCGTCGGGATATTGCGCATCACGTTCGGTAACGAAGAATCCACCGGTATCAGACGTCCAATACGGAATGCCGGACATGGATAAGTTGAGTCCGGCAATCAGTTGTTTATGCATATTCTCCCAAGACGCCGAGACATCGCCTGACCATACAGCTGTTCCATAATGCTGTTGCGAGGCAAAAGCGGAACGGGTAAGAATGAATACACGTTTCTGTTTACTTTCCGCCCGCAGACGTCGGTAGAAATCTTTCAGCATTTCTAAAGAATAAGTATTCAGATAACGATGGAAACTGCCTAAATAAGTTTTCCCAGCCGATTTAGTCCGCTCTTCTTGCTTCAGTTGGGTGAACCCATCCCGGAAAGACGGTTCTGTCGCATCCATCCACCAAGCATCCACTCCCATATCATAGAGTCCTTTCTTCAGGTATTGCCAGAAAATGGTTCGTGCCGTAGGATTATAAGCGTCAAAAACTTTATAACCCGCCCATGTAGGTTCATCAAACAAAGCTCCGATGGAATCCAACGAGTGGTAAACTGAGGTCTCCGGTCCAAAACCAGGCCACACAGAGAGCATGAAATGGACATTATCTTGTTGATGTAATTCGTCAATGACCTGTCGGGGATTATCAAAATGAACCGGATTGAAAGTAAGACTGTTCCAATGAGGCTTGTCTCCCCAATATTCCCAGTCTTGTACAATATTATCCAACGGAATTCCTCGTCTACGATATTCCTTCACGACCGCTTTCAACTCATCAAACGATTTATAGCGTTCCTTCGACTGCCAAAAACCATACACCCATTTCCCAAACATCGGCACATCTCCCGTCAATTCACGATAACCGGCAACAACTTCATCCATATTTTTACCATATACGAAATAATAGTCGGAAGCGTCGCCCACTTCGGAAATGAAAGAATAACCTTCGCTTGTATCTTCAAACTTAGTTGAAGAGTAATTATCCCATAAGATACCATATCCATTCGTCGATATAAGGAACGGATTGACAATGTCCATATTTGCTTGTAAGAGAAGTACGGATTTTCCACGATAGTTCATGATACCGTTCTGATACTGCCCCAGTCCGTAAATAGCTTCCTCATCAGTAGGTATAAATCGCTGAGTAACTTCGAGACATTGTTCTCCGCCTACTTCCGAACGTTTGAAGTTTCGTGCCTTTCTACGGTCTTTCTCTTTTAACAGCAATTTTCCGGTCGATGCCTCACGGAAAGTAAAAGCCTCATCCGACTTGTCGAAACTCACAAGAAGTTCATGAGTACAAAAGACGAATGCTTGTTCGGTTTCCTCCCATTTATAATCGGTAAACGTTGGTTTCTCCACATCGACAACCAGTCTTTTTGTGACCAAAGTATCACCTTCGGGGTATGACAGAATCCGTACACATCCCGCCGACATAAACTCAACTCTATATTGAATACTGTCACAGATAAATGAACAACCTCTGTTATCTTCATGTATTGAAGAGGAACATCCGAAACACGAAAGTATCCCTAAAACTAATAACCAATATTTCAAACTCTTCATCAATAGATTTATTTGACTGTGTAGATATTATAACCTAATGACAAATTGCGGATTACAACGTTTCCTTTCAAATAGAAGGTAGGCATATTAAATCCGTTGACGATGTTGTCCTTATACAATTCCACTTTCGCTCTCTTCCATTCTCCCGTATTGTCAGTACGTATCCGGGATACGATTTTAAACGGTTCTTTCGGTTCACGCAATGTGGACGACCGTATAAAGAGAGCTTCATTCCCTTTATCCAGATATTCAAAATATAAGTATCCCACATAGTTATTCATCTGTAATTTGGAAACCAATTCTTTGGGCAAGGATATGGAAAGTGTTTCTTCAGCAGTATATCCTCCAGATTTACGTTTTCCCTGAATCTTCATATCCGACTCACGCAAACGTTTCATCTCAACACTCAAGGCTGACTTAGCTGTCTTTATATCGTTCTCTATTTGAGATAATAGTCCTATCGCTACCGGGTAGCGTCCCTGACTAATCAGCAATGCCGCTTTATCAAGCGAACGATAACAAGCAGACACATCCATCTTCGACTTTTCCAAGAAACGGGTTTCTTTCCGCAAGTGGAAGAGCATTAACGGCAAGGTCAAACCACGCTCGTCCGCCTGTTCACCTTTGAACTCCGCAGCATATTTCAAAGTGGTACGCAGTTCACGATCCCCATTCTCGATGGTCGGTTCGATCTCGTGTCCTTCGGTGTAGTCACTCCAGGAAGCGATGAACATCATATCCAGACTGTCTTTCTCCGCCATGCAAAATTTCCACATACTACTATATGTTTCTCCGTTATTGCGAGGTATATAGAAGAAATGTCCGCGCCCCCAACCTGCACATCCCCGATTATCCATACCCGGCATTGCAAATCCGGATTTAATTGTATAGGCAGGATTATTACTGTGCCAGATCGAGTCACGGAAAGGTTTCATAAATTCGATGACATCATCCTGAGTGGCATAATTATCCCATTCGGCGTGTTCCTGATCTCTTGTCCGGACACGTGCAGGAAGCCATGCGGTTGGAATTTCCCCGACTTGTTTCCATGCATCCATTTCATCACTACGAGTGACGGGAACATATTTATCATTCTCCAGTTTTCCCCAATCAGCCCACCGACGTAAGGCAACAGGTTGTTTCATTCCCTGAGGAAGTTTTACTTCTGACAGAACTTTCCGGTATTCGTCAACTTTCGCTCCCGGACCGAAGTGATAGAAAACGGGCATTCCTTTTACAATAGGTGCAGTAGGACCAGTAAAGACACTGTCGACAAGATATTGATAACACTTTGCCATATATCCTGTCTTCGCTTCACGAGTGTTTATTTGTGGATAGATTTTAGTGATCCAATCATAATACAGCCAACCGTCGCACCAGTTTACACCTATCTCGAAATTATACTTCGCTGCCACCTTCTGCATTTCACGCAACAGGATGTCATTTTCATGAGGCTTGAATCCCCATTCGATAAAGAAGCCGTCTATCTTGGCTACCTTAGCCGACAGTATCTGATATTCGATATAATCGGGATCCAAATTCGATTGCATCCCGACTTGCGGATAAGCGACTGCCGCAATCTCATGCCGTCCTTCACTGTCTATCAGATCAGCGTTATAACACAGCGACTTTCTTCCGGTTGTTGATTTTTCCGTATTGGCATACATCTCCCAACGCCCCAGCTTTCCATCATGCTGACGAGTATAGCGCACGCCATGAAAATCGGCATACACTTTCTTTCCATTCTGCGCCAAGCCCGGTAATACGACCGATACCAATAATAAAAGAAGAAGAGGTTTCCTCATTATTCTATAACTTAATTATTCAACTTATGTACTTTATCAATCTTCTACAAATACAATGCTTTATCAGTCCTCACCCAGCACCAAATCATGCTTTTCCGGATAACTGAAAGTATTGTCTATCATCCAACGTCCTTTATAAAGCTTCGCTCCGTCCATCTTGAAGAGTTCTTCTCCCTTCTCATTTACAAGTCCTTCAGCCCACCACTCTTCAGTCGGTTTCAGCATCAGAATTCCATCCGGACTGTTACAGATACTTTTTATATCGGCTATACTGTAAACTTTCTCACAGGCAGGTTCGGCAGAGTCATTAGTCGTAGCGTCCGTAATACCTGTGAGATCAAATTTATAAACAGCTGAAGCGGCAGTAAGCCATAATTTATCCTCTTCACCATATACCGGAAATAAATCATGTCCTCCCGATTCATTGGTGAATGTATAGATACGAGTCTGGTTGGTCAACTTCGGATTGGTACGATCACCGTTATATTTGAATCGGAATAAAGCAGTAACCCCACCGCTAATAGTACCCGTAACGTAAAGGTAAGATCTTTTTCTGTCCCATACCGCATTATGAGCATTACCGATTTTCAAAGTATTGGCCTTCGCTCCCAATACTTTAACCGTATCCACTACAAAGGTATTGATTTCACCTGATTTTGACTCTGCCGTCACAATATTTCCATCCGGCAATATCTCTGCAGAGTGAGGGTTCTGTCCGCAATTTGCGTAGAACATCAGTTTATGATCCGATATACGAATTAATGCCACCGCCCCACCGGAAGCAGTCATCAAAATATAGCGTCTATTAAAAACCGGTTTTACTTCACTCGGATTAACAAACCAACCCTGCTGTGCAGCAGGGACACAAGCCGTATAAGGGTCCCAACTCCAAATATTATGTTGTGTCACCGCATCCCTGATTACGATAGCACGTCTGAACTGTTCCGCCAAAACGTAAGCTTTTTCAGGAAGCTGGAACAATTCATTTTTCACATCAGGAGTCTCATCATCGGAGCAAGCTCCCAAAGCTATATTAAATCCTAAAAGGACTGCTAATAAACTAAGTTTTTTCATGGTTCTCTTTATTTTAATTATCTATTCGTTTCTTAAAGTTTTTCGTTTTTCCGTATCGAATCTACTCTTTATCATAGTAGTCTATCAATGAATAAACAGCGAGATTCAACTGTCGCATCGGCAACAGGAATGATTTATAAGGTTCATATTCGATAGAGACAATTCCTTTATTGGACGCTTTTCCATCCGAATCGTAGCCATCATTATATTCAAAGTGTACCCAGCCAACACAATTTCGGGCTTCAAGTAAGCGGAGACAGAAATTCTGATAAAATTCTCCTCTGTTCTTTTGGGTACGCACCAGCCAACCGCCGCCTTCAACATTAGCATATTTGATACCTTTGTAAGTTGCATCCTCCGCTTTCGTATAAAATTCGGAAACTAAAAAAGGTTTCGTTCCACACCATGCTTTCAAGTTTGCCAGGAAATCGGTTTCCGGCTGCCAACGGGCATAGTAGTTGATAGAGACCAGATCACAATAGCGAGCACAAGCTTCCACTACCCTCCGGTTATATTTACTCCAATCGTGTAACCGTGTTCCCAATATCAGGTGTTCCGCATCATGACGCTTCACGGTTTCAGTAGTCAGCCGATAATAATAATCAGCAACCATTCCCCGAAACTCCTCTTGATTCTCTTTCGTGATATTAGCAACTGAAACGATCCCTCTATCCTGCATAAACTTTTCAGCATACTCCCGTGCCGCTTTATAGCGTTCGGGCAAAGCTAGGAAATGCTTTAAATCAATTCCCCGCAAAGGGTCAGCATTCTGATAACTGGCAAATGGCAATTCATTGTCGAGATAGAAACCGATAAAATGCTTATCACCTGCGAATAAGGCAGACTTTTCACATACCAGATTATCTATGTACGATGCAAATGTCGGCTCGAAAAGAAGCACCAGGCGATTATATTTATCATCATTAAACGCATAGCCTAAATTTTTACTCATATCCCACATAAAAGTGCGAAGCAAATACAGATTCTCCGCATACGCTATCTTTTGTGTCTTTGGTGTAAGCAAATTAGCGCGAACTGCTGCCGGAAATGCTTCTATACGGTTAGAGCCATACGATATGTAGTTTATATGATTGTCCGCTATCAATTTACCAGTCTCTTCACTCCATCGGGTTTTGCTACCGAACCGAGTATTGAAAGTCTCCTTATGAACGGATGATTCTCCCGGACGGACGTGCTGAATTCCATGAATTATAACCGCTCCATTATCCGGGTCAAGCAAATAAGAACGTCCTCCACAACTAGCCACACGAAAGAATCCCTCCTTTCCAACCACGGAAGATGGCTGCAAACCAATTCGCCCTCCCCATGCCGTCCGAGTATAATCAGAAGACGGAGTATACCAATTCATATTGTCGATAGTACGGGTTTCATGTGAACCAGCCGTTGTCCACGCCTGAAAGGTTCCATTCTGCCATTTCCGATATTCTACATTCAGAAAAGTATATTCTTCTTTGTCCGAAGGGGTGTGGGTGTCTCCCCCTTCCGGTTTCAAAGGTTCTTTTTCGTCTGAGGAAGAACAACCGGCAACAACAAACTGCATCAGTCCCAACAAAGACCAAAAGAGGAAATGTCTATATATATGCTTTCTCATAAGAGTTCCTATTAGCTTCCACATTATCTATCAATAAAGAAATTCTTCTCTACTAACGGAGAACTTTCTTCCCTTTTACTGCAAACTTCACTTGCCTTAGTTACAAACTATAAACGCAAGCTTTGTTTTTATAAATAAAAGCTTCATTTATAAAAACGAAAGCTCCGTTTATAGTTTATATCCAATCGACAGCAACTTTACTTCTAATGAGATGAAAATTTTGTCTTAATCAAGACAAAGTTTTCTATTCTTTAAATAGATAAGAATACTGCCCTGTATTACTTCTTCTTGGGGAATTTAATTTCGACAGTCATCACACGTGCGGTGGGATTGTTAGAAACTAAATCTTTCGGTGCAGTCATATTGACGATTTTCATAATTCCGATTCGAGTGGCTCCAGCTGAAGAGGTTGAACCCGTACGGAATGCAATAACATCGTCTATCTCAAAGGCTTTCAATGTTCCCGTACTTACAGTACTTGCAGCAATTTCTGCAATAGAAGAAACCGTGGCGTTTTTATAATCGAAAGTCGATGGTAATTTCAAGAAACCGGTAGTATTCCTTTTTGGCATATCCATCAAACTACCCGTTGTCCCTACATACTCATTTTCTTTATTAGAGGTTCCTGAAGCGTGCATAGAATACAAACGTGGTTCACCTGTGCTTCCATAACAATAGAATCTAAAATCAACATTTAAGGCATTAGCTTGACTAGCAATTGCATAATCCACCGAATATGTTTTCAAGTCTTTTAAAGATACGATTGCATACGTATCTAGATACTTCACATTACAACTATTCGCATAAGTTTGGCTAGCGATATCGAACGTTACTACATCCATATCAACATAGATTTTCACATTGCCAACAGCATTCTTCTCCGCTCTACCATCAGAAGATACCACTTTTAATTGTGTCGTTGCATTCGTAAAGTCATCTATTTCTAAAACATCTTCTATTGTTTTTTCACCATTCATCGGCATACGCATAATCTCTGTTTCTTCTGTGTTTTCAACACGATAGACAACTATTTCTTGGACACCTCGTACCGATTCTATTTTTATTGGTAACTTTATTATTTCACCAGTATTGATAGAAATAGGTTTCTCTGGCAAGACCAATTGTGGTCCCGGAATTGCACGATATATAACTGGCAATGTTGAAATCGTTATATTCCCATAAGTATCTTCCGCTTTTACTTTAAGACCTTTATCTCCTTCCTTATAAATAACCAATTCATCATACGAATATTCCTGCTCCCCATTTAAAGTTAGATCCGCTTTAGATTCTTGTCCATTGGCAGAAACCAGATATATTCCTACACTTTTTAAACCAGCTTCCGAAATGACCTTAAATGTGGTACGAGGTATCTCCGGATTCTCTTCCATTTCATCATAAACAATCTCTTCTGGATCAAAAGTGATCACAGGACGTTCCATTACATCCGTTATCTTAAAAGTTACACTTTTCATAGTCACATGATCCAAGTTGTCTATTGCTTCTATGATGAAAGATTGATAATTGGTATTATACTCTAATTTTTCAGACAAACTATAAGAGTTAGGATTAAAGAAATCAGTTACCGTCTTATAATCAATCGTTCCCTCAACTGTTTGTATTTTCATTGACACGCTTCTTAACCCAGCCTGTGATTTAATAACTGCTACCACAGGCAAGTTATCAACTTTGTTTAAGTCTACATTCACTTCTTCCATCGGACAATTAATCACAGGAGCAGCCGCATTAGGATCCACACCATCATTGTCATCATTACAAGCAACAAAGCCCAAGCAAAGTCCTAATATTAATAAAGTATATATTTTACGAATCATAATTAGTTCTCTTTTTAATTAACTACGGTTATTTGGAATATTTACAATAGTTCTCAAATATATGAATCACACCATTTGTCGGCATAATATTGCTAGTCTTAGCCTGCCGTTGTGGTGATTTTCCATTGCTTCCGGTCTGATTCACAAGAATCTTACCTACTGCAGCCTGCCATGGATTCTTCCATACAGACATAGTCATCAGTCCATTTTCTCCTTTCAACATAGTCAACACAAACATCGGTTCTACCTGTAACTGCCCATAAGAACTATATTCTCCATCCACGATATGATAAAGCAGTAAATCGGCAACCCTCCCTTTATCACAGTCTGTTATAGAAGCCATTCCCGGAAACTCATTATCACGATAAAGTTGCATAGCCGTATTATTCAAAGCTAGAAATGTATATTTATTATCTGTCTGCGTATAATAATCCTTCAAACCTGTATATTCGATTGCAGCTATCATTTCCGAGAACATATCTTTGTGATCTTGAAAATACTCCCACGCTGTCACTTTTACATACGGGTCATCTACCGAAGGCTCATAGTCATAATTCTTTTGCAAGTCCAGGTCGCAGCCGGTCAATGCCAATATTGCCCAACAAAAGAAAAGAGTCTTATATAATATTGTCTTTTTCATTGTTTCTACCATTTTAGTTGTTAGTATTACCATAATACGTATTCTGTACAATCTTCGGGTTCTCCAAGATATGTGAATAGTGAATCGGGAAAAGTTCATTTCCATCCTGCTCCATACCGTTGATAGGTTTCATCACTTCTTTCCACTTTCCGGTACGCAGCAAGTCAAACCACCGACGTCCTTCTCCGGCTAATTCCACCTGGCGTTCACGTAATATATAATTGACGACTTCGTCTTCAGAAGCAAAATCATTCTCTGTCAGTGTATTCAGACCGGCACGGTCGCGTACAGATTTCACCAGTTCCAAAGCTTCGCCCCATTTCCCCTGACGAGCACGAGCCTCCGCTTGGAGCAACATCATGTCTGTATAACGATAGATCGGATAAGCCACTTCACAGGTTTTGTTCAGAGAATTACTTATATCACCCGCCATATATTTACGCAGTTCGTTCCCGTTCTGATAGTTTTTCACCGTAAAGTCTTTACGCTGGTCACCTTGCATATCCTTCTCATCAAAGATACTCATAAACTTATCGGACATGACTGCCGCACGATTTCCTGAGCCGGAAAACCATTGATACATATAACTGTAGCCATTCGTGCCGACTTCATCCATGTTGAAATGAACAAGGAAAATAAACTCTCTGGAGTTATATTCATCATTTTCCGGTGTATCATCAGAAGGTTTATTAGTCAGTTCTTCCGTAAACATGGTATGCCAAGTAGCAATATTAGGCTCGAAATCTACAAAACGACCACCCTTTTTGGAAGCAATAGTCGCCATCTTGTCAATCGTTTGATCGGCCAGATTATATTCTCCTGTCCACATATAAGCATCCGCCATGATGGCCCATACGCCACAGATAGAGATACGTTTACGTTCGTAATTCTTGTTACGGTTTATCAGTCCTTCCGCTTTCTTCAGGTCCGGAAGAATAACATGTTCCAAAATGTAGTTTTTATCCGTACGCTCCTTGTAGATTGCTTCCGAATACTTCTCTGTAGGTTCTGTAAACAAAGGTACATCCCCCCAAACACGAATAGCATAGAAGTAAGCTAAAGCACGCAATGCATAAGCTTGTCCAAGATAATCATTCCGGTCTGCCACATCAGGCATACTAATATTGGGAATATACTTAATAGCCAGATTTGCCTGGTTAATCATTTGATACAAAGTAGTCCACTTCCCGCATTTCTCATCTGTAGACATCAGGTTATTAATCACACGTGCCTGATCGGCCATTACCGGTGCTCCGGGAGCTACATTATCCGAACGGAACTCCCCCCAATAGAAATAATTCTCGCGTAAAGTGGAACGCAACAGTCCATAAATTTCATTTATACCAGCCTTAGCGTCACGGGCAGTCTGCCACATGTCACCTGCCGGAATTTCACTTACCGGTTCCTCATTCAGAAAATCAGAACAGCTATTCAATGATAGAGCCAGACATACAGCTCCAACAAAATATTTTATATTCTTCATACGATATCTTCAATTAAAAGTTTGCAGAAAAACCAATACCATATTCTCTCTTTCTCGGATAACGGTAAGAGTCTTTACCTACCTGCAGAGGATTGTTGGTAGAGAATTCAGGATCGAATCCCGAATAGTTGGTCCATGTCAACGCATTGTTTACAAAAGCGTAGATATTTATATTCTTCAGCATCAGCTTCTTTATCCAATTTTCAGGAAGATCGTAGGCCACACGTATGTTCTGTAAACGAATAAATGAAGCGTCTTCCAAGTAGAACGAATTACCCATACGTGCATTGTTATAATCATCATTATATGGACGCGGGTAGATAGCCTGATCACCCGGATGTAACCACATATTATGGATGACTTCCGGCGAAGGAGTGGTTCCGGTGTATTTGAACATATTACGATTATGTTCGGCCGCATTATAAATCTGTCCTCCCAATGAATAATAGAATCCCAGATACAGGCTTAAGTTTTTCCAAGTCACGGTTGTATTCAAACCACCCGTTACATCAGGCATGGCATTACCAATCACCATACGGTCATTATCATCAATCACACCGTCACGGGTTCCTTCCGGTTCCTCCCAGTTGTAATCTCCTCCACGGAACGGTTTGCCATTCGGTAACGTTTTCTGGCGAATATCACCTGTATATTCCTTTCCATTCAACAAATATTTATATTGGAATACGCCATTTTCAAATACCGGAGTCAGTTGTTCCCATTTATCAGTGAAAGCATTCGATTCATCATATGCAAAGATACCTGCACTTTTGAATCCATAGAAGTCACCCACACGACCGCCTTCCTGCATCCACCAGATATCACCTTCCATATACGCTTTACCTTCAGACAATTTTTCAATA
>OGPV01001520.1_pt1 | contig 15446 bp, 15 predicted proteins | sample 1553001 | NCBI WGS metagenome assembly OGPV01 (sample SAMEA2580268, study PRJEB22360) | human gut metagenome | biome: human gut; feature: human-associated habitat; material: faeces | place: Denmark | collected 2008/2010
CCCCCAGACACACCGCCGAGACCCGGTAAAAGGACAAATCAGCCAGCCTTCTGTCGTTCAGATTGTCGGAACAGCCCTCAAACAGGAACATGGCGCACTGTCCCTTCCGCAAAGCCTTCCACACGCTGGTGTTGGTGCGCATATAATAGTCGGTCAGCGTTTCCACATAGATTCGGTGGTCGGCGTCGCGGATCAGCTCGGATAGATCGGGGCTGTAGGGGTCGCCCGGTTCGTAGGCAGCCGCCTCCGGCGCTGCCTTAAACAGCAGCGCCGCCGTCAGAAACATGAACAGCAGGCAGGCAAGGATTTTCTTCATAGGGGAACCTCGAGTTTCGTTTTCTACTTTCCGTCAGTTTACCACTTTTCCGGGAAACCGTCAACCACGCCGGAATCAAAAACGCACCCCCTTGGCTCTCCCTCTGGGAGAGCTGTCACCGCAGGTGACTGAGAGGGCTTTGCCCCCTTGCCTCCCCTCTCCGTCCTCGCTTCGCTCGGCCACCTCTCCCAAAGGGAGAGGCAAGGAGTGCTTACAAGAACAGGCACAGCGGATTATTCCGCTGTGCCTGTCAACTGTCTGATGCACCCCGCCCATTGCAACGCAGGGCAGATTTCTTCCAATTATTTTCTGACTTCCTTTTCTTCCTTGATCTGTGCCTGCAAATGTACGGACAGCACCGCAAGAGATGTCGCCATGTTCTCATACTGCACCAGAATATTGGGCGGCACGTCCAGATGGGTAGGGGCAAAATTCCAGATGCCCTTGATCCCCCCGGCAATGAGCTGGTCGGCCACCTGCTGCGCCGCCTCCGCCGGGACGGTGATAATGCCCATCAGCACCTTGTGGGTGCGGCAGAAATGTGTCAGCTGGGAAATGTGATAAATGGGCTTGCCTTCCTCGGTCTTTTCCGCCTTGGGGCTTGCGTCGAAAGCCGCCAGAATGTTCAGACCGTACTCGTCAAAGCCGCTGTAGCCCATCAGCGCCTGCCCCAGCTTGCCCGCGCCGATCAGAACGGCATCGGTGGTGTTGTCGTACCCCAAAAACTGCTCAATATCGTCGATCAGAGTCTCCCGCAGATAGCCGATTTTGGGGCGTCCGCCGTCGGAGACCATGGCCAGATCCTTGCGGACCTGCACCTCTCCCATTCCCAGAGCGTTCGCCAGCGCCGTGGCGGAAATATGGACAGGGGCATTTTCCGGCATATTTTTCAGGTACGCCAGATACCCCGGCAAGCGTTTTAGAACCGATTTGGAAACTTTCTTCTCTTCCATAATAACCTCGATTGCAATCGATACGAAATCATATCGATAGTTTCTTTATCGATTATACCATACCGATTCCAAAAAATCAAGCGCAGCTTGTCTGACGGAGAAATTCTTTTTTCAGCCGCAGCATGATCCGCTTTTCCAGCCGGGAAATGTAGGACTGGGAAATGCCCATTTTCTGCGCCACCTCCTTCTGGGTCAGCTCCCGCCGCCCTTCCAGACCGAAGCGCATCAGCACGATCTCCCGCTCCCGGTCGGGCAGGTCGCGGAGCGCCTGCCGCAGAACGCAGATGTCCACGTCATCTTCCAGCGGCCGCATGATCATGTCCTCGTCGGTGCCGAGAATGTCGGATAGCAGCAGCTCGTTGCCGTCGCAATCCATGTTGATGGGTTCGTCCAGAGACACCTCCGTCTTCTGGTTGGCGGTTTTGCGGATGTACATGAGGATTTCGTTTTCAATGCACCGGGAGGCGTAGGTCGCCAGCTTGATCTTCTTGTCCAGCCTGTAGGTGCTGATGGCCTTAATGAGGCCAATGGTACCGATGGAAATCAGATCCTCCAGATTGACGCCGGTGTTCTCGAACCGCCGGGCGATGTACACCACCAGTCGGAGATTGTGCTCCACCAGCCGCTGCCGCGCGTCCTCGTCCCCCTGCTCCAGCGCCTGAAGCGTCAACAGCTCCTCCGACCCCTTCAGCGGCGGAGGAAGCACGTCGCTGCCCCCGATGTAAAAAATGCCGTTCTCCCGGATGAGTCCCAGTTTCCGTAAAATGTCCAACAGCTTCATATGACCCCTCCTGTCAGTGCCTGATATACGTCTCCCCTGCCAAGTCCTTCCGCCGCAAAAGCCACCACGGCGCTCTGCGTCCGATTGCCGATTTTCACCCCGTCAAAACGCATGGCCAGCAGCATGTCCCCCGCCTGCCCCACCGCCCGGTAGGGGATCAGGCGAAGCCCCGGAACCGGGCGGCACATCAAAGTTTTCAGGGGCGCGCGGAGCTGCTCCTGGGTCAGACCCGTCAGTCTTTCCGCCACCTCCCCCGAAACCACAAGCACCTGCTCCCCGGAAACAGGGTCGCGCAGAGTGTTCCCGGAATCCCGCAGGGCGACGATGCTGACAGTTTTCTCGCCATAGGTCAGCTCCACCGGGACATACTCTCTGCCCCCCACCCGTCCGCCGAAGGCCACGATGCACAGCGCCCACACGCCGCCGGCGGTAAGCAGAAGCGTCAGGAAATTCCCATGGCCGATGCTCAGTGACGCGCCGCCCAGCGCCATACTGAGAAGCACGAACACGCCGCTGCGCTTCCATGCGCTTTTGTCCCAGCCGAAGGCGATGACCGCCATCCCGGCAAGGCTGACGATCCGCCACAGCAGTCCCCCGAGGAACCGCATCCGGGGCATCATGCACACCCCGCTGTAGACCGCCCCCAGCGCCGCCGCTGCCGCCGCCCGGAGGGGCGACGCCGGAAAGCCTGATAAACGGTTTGTCCCCAAAAGCAGCAAAAAATCCACCAGAAAGTTCAGGATTACCACCAAGTCCAGATAGATTTTCAACGCATCACCTCCAGCCGGTATGGCAAAAGTATACCCCCTCCCCCGGGAAAAGTCGGTCGCAACCATGTCCCCCCTTCGCCGCAAGTTTCCCCCACCCCGCCGTCCTTTCGGCGGCATCGGCGGCGGGGAACGAAAAACCTCCGACATTAGCTGTCGGAGGTCTCCTTCCGCTCCACGGAGCGGATATTTTTTTCTGCCTTGAACCGGGGTGTCATCAACTCATGGCCGCAGCCCAGGCACCGCAGGCGGAAGTCTGCGCCGGTGCGCAGAACCAGCCAGCGCTTTTCCCCGCAGGGGTGGGGCTTTTTCATGACGAGAATGTCGTTCACGCGAATGTCCATGCTTTACTCCTTTTTGATGCTGTCCCAGTATTGTTTTGCCGCCTGCTCCAGCTTGTTGGGGCCGTACTCGTAATAATGCGCGCCCACCAGTTCGTCCGGCAGGTACTGCTGCTTCACCCAATGGTTTGGGTAGTTGTGGGGGTAGAGATACCCCTGTTCCCGCTCCATGGTGTAGGTATCCGCGTGGACGTTCTGCAAGTGCCGGGGGAAATCCCCGGACTTTCCCTTGCGCACGTCGTCCAGCGCCGCATCAATGGCAAGATAGGCAGAATTGGACTTTGGACTGGTTGCCATCAGCACGGCGGCATCCGCCAGGGGGAGCCGCGCCTCCGGCATTCCCAGCTTCAGCGCCATATCCACGCAGGCGTTGACGATGGGCAGGATCTGGGGATAGGCCAATCCCACGTCCTCCGCCGCGACGCACATCAGGCGGCGGCAGGCGGAGGGCATCTGCCCGGCCTCCAGAAGCCTGGCCAGATAGTGGCGGGCGGCGTCCGGGTCGGAGCCGCGGATGGACTTGTGGAGGGCGGACAGCAGGTCATAATAGCTGTCTCCGTCCCGATCGGCGCGGAGGGCGCTTTTCTGGGTGACCTCTTTGGCGTCCGCCAGCGTCAAGGGGAGTTTCCCGTCCTGAGGAATCCCCGCGGAAAACAGCACCTCCACCGCGTTCATGGCCTTGCGCAGGTCGCCGCCGCAGGAGGACGCGATATATTCCAGCGCCCCATCTTCGGGAACGGCAGTCAGCGCGGTGCGCTGCTCCATGAAGGAAACCGCCCGTCGTACCGCCTGCAAGGCGGCGGACGCGGAGATCTGCTTGAATTCAAAGACGGTGGAGCGGCTTAAAATCGCGTTGAACACATAGAAATAGGGATTTTCCGTGGTGGAAGCGATCAGGGTGATCTTGCCGTTTTCGATGTGTTCCAGCAGGGACTGCTGCTGTTTTTTGTTGAAGGACTGAATCTCGTCCAGATACAATAGCACCCCGTTGGGCGCCATGAAGGTGTCCAGCTGCGCCACGATCTCCTTGATATCCGCCGTGGAAGCGGTGGTGGCGTTGAGCTTGTAGAGGGTGCGGTTGGTCTGCTTGGCGATGATATTGGCGACGGTGGTCTTTCCCGTGCCGCTGGGGCCGTAGAACACCATGTTGGGGATGTTCCCGGAATCGATCAGGCGGCGCAGCACTGCGCCCTTGCCCAGAATATGCTCCTGACCGTAGACCTCGTCCAGCGTCTGCGGCCGTAAAAGATCGGCGAGTGGTTGATACATATGGATGCCCTTTCCTGCGTTAGTTGCTTTCTTTCTTACACTATACCATATCCCCGGCGAAATTGCATCAACTTTTTTGCGAAATTTTGTTCAAAAAGTCCCCTCTAAGAAGAGGGGACTTCGATTCAGAATGTTGCAACGTCCGGGTCGGCGGGCTGGGCGTTTTTTGTGACCTCCAGCGCAGTCAGGACAGGGCCAACCTCCCCTTTGTACAGGGGGTGCTTCTCCGCCGTGATCTTTGCTGTGACCATGACCCATGAACGGGGTTCCAGCGTCCCCGCCTGATCGTACCGGCAGGGAATGCCGCAGAACTGGATGTCCTCCACACAGCAGGTCATCACGAATCGGCCGGGGGCAAACATACCGTTCTTGTCCCGGCGGAGCATGGCCACCTGCCCCTTGAAGCTGACGGTCTTGCCGTCGTACTTCTTCGGCTCCTCGGACACGTCCCGGTAAAACAGGGCGTAGTCCTCGTCCTTCACCTGAATGACAGGGGCGTTGATGTCAAAGGGCAGCGGGTCTTCGATATCGTCGTAGGAGGTCGAACCGTCGGTGTAATCGTACAAAATGTCGATACGGCGGTTGGCCGCCCGGGCCAGCTTATGCAGGGGCATGACGTCCGCGCCTTTTTCCAGCCGGTTGAACACCACCATCTGGGCGCCCACCAGCTTGTCCATCACCAGATTGCGCATATTGGCGTTATAGGTCATGATGGTGGTGGAGTCGGCGAACATGACCTCCTGAGCAACCGCCCAGTTTTCCGGGAAGCGCATATACAAGTCGCCCACCTGCTGCATACCGTTCAGCTCAGCGACCACGCGCTCCGCCCTGTACTTTTTCACCAGCGTCTGAAGCTCCTTGGTGGTGACGGTCTGCTGATCCAGCGTTTCCAGATACACGTTCTTGTGGGGATAAGTGGAGAAATCATACTCCTCTTCCCCTTCCTCAAACACCAGCAGCAGCGTCCGCTCGCCGGCGTTGAAGCGCTCGTCCTCCAGCGTCTCCTGAATGAACTTGGTCTTACCGGAATCCAGAAACCCGGTAAAAGCATATACGGGAATCTGCACCATGTTTACACCCCGAACAGTGCGGCTACGCCCGCTTCATCCAGCTTGGAGCCGATGACGCAGAGCTTGCCGGTAATATCAGCGCTGCCGGTACGGACGTTGCATTCCTCGGGAACATAGTCAAAGTGAATCCAAGTGCCGTCCACGGCGGGCAGGATACCCTTCGCTCTGAGGATGGTGCCATACTTGCCGGAATCCAGCTCATGCAGCGCCGCTTCAATGGCCGCCTTGTCGAACTTCTTGGCGGTCTCAACGCCCCAGGAGGTGAACACCTCGTCGGCGTGATGATGATGGTGATGCTCATGCTCGTCCTCATCGTCGTCGTGATGATGGTGGCAGCAGTGATGGTCATGCTCATCCTCGTCCTCATCGTGATGGTGATGATGGTCGTGTTCATCCTCATCATCGTCGTCATCATGGTGATGGTGGCAGCAGTGATGATCGTGCTCGTCGTCATCGTCATGATGATGGTGATGGTGCTCGTGCTCATCCTCGTCATCATCGTCGTGATGATGATGGCAGCAGTGATGGTCTTCCTCCTCGTCCTCTTCCGCAAGGCGCTCCATCTCCATCTTGGCCAGCTCCGCCGCGACGGACGCCTTGCCTTCCAGCGCCTCGATCAGCTGCTCGCCCGTCAGCTCGCCCCAAGGGGTGGTGACGATGGTGGCAACGGAATTATGCTCCCGCAGCATGGCAACGGCCGCGTCCAGCTTGCTCTGGGGGATGGAATCGGTACGGGACAGGATGATGGTGGAGGCGGTTTCGATCTGGTTGTTGTAGAACTCGCCGAAGTTCTTCATATACACCTTGACCTTGCCCGCGTCGGCCACGGCCACGGTGTAGCCCAGCGTGACCTCGTCATTCGTCACCTTGCTCACGGCGGCAATGACGTCGGACAGCTTGCCCACGCCGGACGGCTCGATCAGAATACGGTCGGGATGGTACTCGGCAATGACCTTCTTCAGCGCCTTGCCAAAATCGCCCACCAGAGAGCAGCAGATGCAGCCGGAGTTCATCTCGGTGATGTTGATGCCGGAATCCTGCAAAAAGCCGCCGTCAATGCCGATCTCGCCGAACTCGTTCTCGATCAGCACCAGCTTCTGCCCCTTGTAGCTTTCGGCGATCATCTTTTTGATCAGGGTCGTCTTGCCCGCGCCGAGGAAGCCGGAGAAAATATCAATTTTTGTCATAAAAAACACCTTCTGTATAAAATTCTCTAAGAATTATTATATCACTTCTTGTCAACTGCTACAAGAAATTTTTCTTCCATATTTTCTCTTTTTGCAGGCGAAAAGTGCCGCCCCGGTTTCACCGAGGCGGCGTACATTACTTATGATACGGGAATCAGCAGCATCTGCCCTGCTGCCGGTTCCTCCTGAAGGCCGTTTGCTTTGCGGATGGCGTCCACGGTGGAGCCGCTTTCCTTGGCGATGTCCCACAGCCGTCCGTTTCCCGCTCGGCGCAGAATCAGGGACGGTCGGTTTGCGTCCGGCTCCTTTTCCTCCCCCAGCTCCACGCCGGTAATCATGGAAAAGCCCCGGCTGCTTTCCGACGTCATTTCCAGAGGGACTTCCCCCTTGACGGTCACGCTGCCGCTTCCAAGACTGGCCTGCATCTGTTCTGGCGGCATGGGAATTGCCGTTATCACGGTGTTTTCATCCGCATTCAGGATACACTGCCCCTCCCAGCGGGCTGTGGCGGAATGCAGAATGCCGTCCTCGCCATAATACAGCACCAGAAACGAGCCGGGGATCTCCATTTCCACGCCCTTCTGAGTCCTGCGCTGCCGTGGGAAGTCCACGAGGAAGCTGACGTCCGCCGTCAGGTTTGCCTCTGCGGGAATGCTCTGCTCGCCGTAGACGGTTTCCCGGCGGCTTTCCAGAATGGCTGGGACTTCCAGCTGCTCTGTCTGCACAGACAGCTCCCGTCCCGGGCTGTAGGCGTCCTCCGCCAGCGTCAGCATTTCCCGGTCTGAGATGAGATACTGCCCTACAATGCCGCATTTCAGGCGCATATGTCCCTCGTCGTCCACTTCCAGCTCCAGACTGGTAGGGCTCAGCAGGATGTCCGCCTGTGCGTCGCCGCTGTGTTCCCCGGAAAGATCTGCCAGCTGGGAAAAAGGCAGCTCAAAGTCCCATCCGTGGAGCTGCCCCTCCTCCGAGCGGTAAAGCACGTGCAGGTTCCCGTTTCCCCGGAACACCACCTTGTTGGACAGCACCTTTTTCTCCGTTATTCTGGGGTGCAGGCAGTAATAGACCAGCTTCTCAGGCAATGGGCTGGATTCGGGAAGCGTGAGTTCTTCGTCCAGCGCGAACGCCTTTTCCCCGACCTCTCTGGGCATTCTGACCGGGTAGCTGCTTGTCAGCAGCTCCACGCCCTCGATTGGTTCCGCCGGGGCGGCGATTTCCGCGGTCTTCGGCACACAGGCCTCCGCCATAGCCGCTGCGCCCACACGCACCATCAGCTTCCGGGCGGACACCGACCGGGCGTCCACGAACCGGGTCAGGCACTGGATGCGGATGCTCCCCTCCTCCGTCCGTTCGGGCAGATCCCACTTCATCTGGAAGGGAATCCAGCCGTCGATGCACCGCTCCTCGCTGCCATCCTCCGGCGCATAGAGAATCCAGACCATCATTCCGCCGGAAAAGGAGACGCTGTCGCTGCGCCACTCCTTCCCCCGGAGGATGGTCTGTCCCCATGCGGCAAGGACTCTGCCGATGTCCGGCATTCCGTCGGACAACTTGATCTCCTGGGTCTGCTCCACATTCTTAACCTCCCGCAGCACCGTTTCCATGCAGGGGCAGGCGGATTTCTGAAACTCAAATTCCAAGTTGGATCACTCCTTATCCCACGTTGTCGATACAGTCTATTCAACGCCGGACAAGTTTATGACTACCGTCTGCGCATAATACAAAATCCGAGCGCCAGAAGCGCGATTCCGCCGCAGCAGCAGACGAACCAGCTGGAAACACAATGTCCCACGATCAGCCCCAGTCCGAAGAACAGGCAGCAGCACCCATGCAGGTGGTTTTTCCGGCACATAAAAACACCCCCTGCCTATCCTATGCAGGGGGTGTCCAATTTTTAACCGCCGAGGTAAGCCTTCTTCACCGCGTCGGAGCTTGCAAGCTCCGCGCCGGTGCCGCTTAAGGTGATGCTGCCGGTTTCCAGAACGTAGGCACGGTCAGCGATCTGCAGCGCCTTCCGGGCGTTCTGCTCCACGAGAAGGATCGTGGTGCCGGCCTTGTGCAGCTCCTTGATGATGTCAAAAATCTGATCGACCAGAATGGGCGCAAGACCCATGGACGGCTCGTCCAGCATCATGAGCTTCGGGTGGCTCATAAGGGCGCGGGACATGGCCAGCATCTGCTGCTCGCCGCCGGAAAGGGTTCCCGCGATCTGCTTGCGACGCTCTTTCAGACGGGGGAAGTAGGTGAACACCGTCTCCAGATCTTTCTGGGACACATCCTTTTTGATGTAAGCGCCCATTTCCAGATTTTCCTGAACCGTCATCTGCTGGAAAATCCGCCGTCCTTCAGGGACGTGCGCCAGGCCGGTACGCAGAAGCTTATAGGCTTCCATATGGGTGATATCCTGGTCACAGAAGTGGATGGAGCCGCTGCGGGGATGCATCAGGCCGGAAACCGTCTTCAGGATGGTGGACTTGCCCGCGCCGTTGGCGCCGATCAGCGCCACGATCTCGCCCTCGCCGACTTCAAAGGACACGCCCTTCACCGCGTGGATAGCGCCGTAATACACGTGCATGTCTTCAATTTTCAGCATCTGCTTTCCCCTCCTCTTTGCCAAGGTATGCCTCGATGACCGCAGGATTCGCCTGAATCTCCTCAGGGGTTCCCTTGGCAATGATCCGGCCGTAATTCACCACGGCGATGGCCTCGCACACGTTCATAACCAGATTCATGTCGTGCTCGATCAGGAAAATGGCCACGTGGAAGGCATCCCGAATCCGCCGTATCTGATGCATCAGTTCGGTTGTCTCACTGGGGTTCATACCGGCGGCAGGCTCATCCAGCAGAATCACGGAAGGATTGGTCGCCAGCGCCCGGACGATCTCCAGACGGCGCTGGACGCCGTAGGGCAGGCTTCCTGCCTTCTCATTGGCATGTTCCGCAAGCCCCATGAAATCCAGCAGCTCCATAGCCTTCTCATTGGCGCGCTTCTCGGCCTTGAAGTAGCCGGGCAGATGCAAAACGCTTGAGAAGAAGGAACACTTCATGGAATTGTGCAGACCGACCTTGACGTTGTCCAGAACGGTCATATCCGTAAACAAACGGATATTCTGGAAGGTTCGGGCGATACCCAGCTTATTGACCTTGTATACCGGCATTCCCTTGATGTCGATGCCGTTGACCAGCACGGAGCCGCGGGTGGGCTGATAGACGCCGGTGAGCAGATTAAAAATGGTGGTCTTGCCCGCGCCGTTGGGGCCGATCAGGCCGGAAATTTCGGTGGGGCCGATGGTAATGTTGAAGCTGTCCACAGCCGTCAGGCCGCCAAAGTCGATGCCCAGGTTCCGCACGTCCAGAACGGGCTGCTTGCCCTGATCCTGCTCACGGACGAAGGTCACGGTGGGAACTTTCAGGATTTTCTTGGAATAGTCATTCATTGCTTCCCGCCTCCTTCTTCTTGAATGCACCGGCAATCTTGTCGGTGACCACGGACATGACTTCTTTCACCTTGGGGGACCATGTAAAGAGCATCACGACGATCAGAACCACAGCGTAGAGGATCATCCGGTAATCCTGCAGGCCGCGCATAGCCTCTGGCAGGATGTAGAGCACCGTGGCGGAGATAATGGAGCCGAGGATGTTGCCCATGCCGCCCAGAACAACGAAGACCAGAATGTTGATGGAGGTATTGAAATTGAACTTGGTAGCCGTGATAGAGCCGTAATTCATGGCGTAAAGCGCACCGGCCATACCCGCCAGAAACGCGGAGACCACGAAAGCCTTCATCCGGAAAGCAGTGACATTGATGCCCACGGATTCGGCAGCGATCCGGTTGTCCCGGACGGCCTTGATTGCCCGGCCTTCCCGGGAGTTGATCAGGTTCTGCACAACAAACAGGGTGAACAGAATCAGCACAAAGCCCACGGCAAAGGTGGACAGCTTGGTAATGCCGGTTGCGCCTCTGGGGCCGGAGACGATCATCTGGCCGCCCGCGCCCAGAGTCAACCCTGCGGAGCTCATGGTGGCGTGAAGTCCGGTGTCATCAATGCCCAGGTAGAGATTTCCGAAGATGTTCTTCATGATCTCGCCGAAGGCCAGGGTCACGATCGCCAGATAGTCGCCCCGGAGACGAAGCACCGGGATGCCGATGAGAAAGCCGATGGCGCCGGCCATCACGCCGCCCACCACCATGGCAATCACCAGCCGTACAATGCCGTTGGGAACCGCCGTGGCCAGCAAGGCAGTCACGATCACACCGGTGAACGCACCGATGCCCATAAAGCCCGCATGACCCAGACTCAGCTCACCGCAGATACCTACCAGCAGGTTCAGGGAAATTGCCAGCACAATATAGGCGCAGGCAGGCACCAGAAATCCCTTCATGGTGCTGCTCAGCTTGCCCTGACTCATGAGCAGCTGGAGGATCAGGAACGCCGCCGTTACCAGAATGTAGGTGGACGCACCCATGATTTTGTCCTTTGTCAGTCTTTTTTTCATAACATCCACCTCATACCTTCTCCTGAACCTGCTTGCCCAGCAGACCTGCAGGCTTCACCAGCAGGATCACAATCAGGACGGCAAACACGATCGCGTCGCTGAACTGGGGGCTGAGATAGGCTTTGCTGAAGGTCTCGATGACGCCCAGCAGAATACCGCCCAGCATAGCCCCGGGAATGGAGCCGATGCCGCCGAAAACCGCGGCGGGAAAGGCGCGGATACCGGGCATGGAGCCGGTGGTGGGCTGCAAGGTCGGAACCGTGGAGCACAGCAGCACACCGGCAACGGCCGCCAGAGCAGAGCCGATGGCAAAGGTCATGGAAATGGTCTGGTTTACGTTGATGCCCATGAGCTGGGCAGCGTCCCGATCCTCGGAAACGGCACGCATGGCCTTGCCGGTGCGGGTTCTGGTGGTAAACCATGTCAGGCCCAGCATGATGATCACGGAAGCGGCAATGGTATAGATTACCTCGCCGGTGACCACCAGCTGTCCGCCCGCCAGACGCAGAGGCTGGAAGGTAACGATGCTGGTAAAGTTCTTCGGGCTGGAAGACCAGATCAGCTGCGCCGCGTTCTGCAGGAAGTAGCTGACGCCGATGGCCGTGATCAGAACTGCCAGACTGGGCGTTCCCCGCAGAGGCTTGTAGGCGAGTCCCTCAATCAGCACGCCAAGCAAAGTACACACCGCCATGGCCGCCAGAATGGATACCACAACCGGCAGCCCCAGATAGTTGGTGACGCAGAAGGAAATGTACGCGCCCACCATGATCACATCGCCATGGGCAAAGTTCAGCATCTTGGCAATGCCGTAGACCATGGTGTAGCCAAGGGCAATGATGGCGTAGACAGAGCCGATGCTGATGCCGTTGATCAGGTACTGAATAATTTTCATGATTGTCCCCCTCTTTCTTCTTTTTTAGGAAGCTCTGGTTAAATCGGCGAGAGCTGTAAGCGAGAGATTTTTCGGCCAATCAAGGTATCGAAAGCGGTGGAATACTTTGTGTACCCGCAAGGGGTATGCCGCATCCGTAAGCCGGCTTATGCCGGCAACGACTGCGCTATATTTCCCGTTTTCGATACCGAAGAGTGGACGGAAAAGATCCGCTCACAGCCGAAGGCGATTTAATCAGAGTTTCCTTTTTTACTCAACAGTCTATGAAAGCCCCGTCCGCCAACGAGGTTTTCATAGACTGCTGATGGATGATACCTCGTTAGGGGATGGGGCGCAAACCGCCCCATCCCCTTTGAGGGAATCATTTTTCCGGACTATCTTTAGCCCATGGGAACGTAAACACCGTTCTCGATCACCACGGCGGCGGGCGCCTTGGAGATCATGCCGTTCTCGTCCCAGTGCATACCGGTGCCGGTCAGGCCGTCAATGGTCATGGTGGCGAACTGAGCCTCCAGAGCGGTGCAGATTTCGGAAGCGGATTCGCTGCCAGTGATACCGGCGGCGGTCATGGCGTTGTACAGGGCGTAGATGACGTCATAGCCGTCAGCGGCGAACTGGTTGGGAACCAGACCATCCATCTTCTCCTTGAACTTGGCAACGAAGGACTGGGTCGCCTCATCGGAAGCGTTGGCATCGAAGGGGGTCATCAGAACCAGGCCCTCGGCCAGGGTGGTGTCAAAGCCTTCCACGGTCAGGATACCGTCCATGCCGTCGCAGCCGAAGAACTTGGGCGCGTAGCCGATCTTGTTGGCGTAGGACAGGATCTGAGCAGCCTCGGTGTAGTAGATGGGCAGGAACACCAGATCCGCACCGGCATCCTGGCACTGGGTCACCTGAGTGGACAGGTCAGCCTTGTTGTCGGCGGTGAAGGAAGTGGTGGCAACGATCTCCAGACCAAGCTCAGCGGCCTTGTCGGAGAAGCCCTTGTACAGGCCGGAGGAGTAGTCGTCGGAGGAATCGTAGATCACGCCGACCTTGGTGCCCAGCGCCTTGGTGGAAACCAGCTCAGCGGCGGAAGCGCCCTGGTTGGGGTCGGTGAAGCACATCTGGAAGATGTTGGCACCGGACAGAGCCAGAGACTCAGCGGAGGCGGAGGGGGTCAGGTTGAACATGTTGTCGGCAGTGGACTCGGGAGCTACGGCCAGAGCGGAACCGGTGGTGACCTGACCGGCCATGACCTGCATACCCCAGTCCTTCAGGACGTTGTAAGCGGACACGGCCTTCTCGCCGTCGGCCTCGTCGTCCTGGGCGTTGAACTCGATCTGCAGGCCGCCCTTGGCGTTGATCTCTTCAACTGCCACTTCCATGCCGGCCTTAACAGCCAAGCCGTAAGCGGAAGCACCGCCGGTCAGAGGGCCGGACATACCGATCTTAACGGTACCGGCAGCAGCAGCAGCGGCGGTGGTCTCCGTCGCGGGCTTGCTGGAGGAGCATCCGGTGAACATTGCGGCTACCATCAGGGCAGCCATCAGCATAGCAAGTACTTTTTTCATGATAGTGTTCTCCTTTTTCATTTCTTACTATAAAAAAGCGGTTCGCCCAGGGCGTAACCGCTTCTTCATACCATGTGAAGCCCCGGTCACGCCGCTGCTGCCAGCAGCAGTCGTACAACGCAAATGGACACCGCCAGAATCATGGCAGTGTCCAGAATGAGGCTAATTCGCGCAGAGGAACATGCCGCTGCCATAGTGCAGCGGGTAGAGCTGTAAGTGGTAGAAAACCGTGCCGTCATCGTCATGTACCTCCCGAAGAATTTTAGCATATTGTATCCCACAGGAAGACATTTGTCAACGAGGAAAAGATTACAGAATCTTTTGCGTTTTTTCGCCTTTTTTGTGTATAACGCACAAGGGAACCTCCGATGAAATCGCCGCCGGTCAGAGGTGATTTCATCAGAGGTTCCCAAGGACATTATTCCCCGTCCAGGACGGACTTGCAGGCGGCGAGAACCTTGCTCAGAACCGGCACGCAGGTGGCGCTGCCGTAGCCGCCGTTCTCCACCACCACGATGAAGGCCAGCGGGTACTGCTCGTCCTCCACGAAGCCCGCGAACATGGCGTTGGATTTCTGTCCGCCCCCCAACTGGCTGGTGCCGGACTTGGCGCAGACGTTCATGCCGTTAAAATTCCAGTCGCCGTAGACGCTCTGCACGTTGTTGCGCATGTACGCCCTGACCTGGTCGGCCACGTCCTGAGACATAATGCGGCCGGTGGTTTTCGTTTTTGCCTCGTAGGTCATCTCTTCGCCGCTGCGAACCTCCGACACCAGATACGGCTCCGCGCCCACGCCGCCCCCGGCGATAGCGCCCATGAAGGTCATGTAGCGGGCGGGGTTGATGAGGTCGGTGTGCTGGCCGATGCAGCTCCACGCGAAGGACACCGGGGCGGTGTTGGAAATGTCGTAGTTGCCCTCGGCGGTGGTGACGCCGTCAAAGCTCAGGCTGTCCGTGACGCCGAACTGCTCCACGTACTTTACCATGTTCTTCTTCCCCACCAGCTCCGCGATCTGGGCGAAGGAGCAGTTGCAGGAATTGGCGAGGGCGGTTTTCAGGGTCAGGGTGCCATGGGCTTTTTCGCAGGTCACCTTTTCCGTGCCGTACTCGTAAGCGCCATAGCAGGTGAAGGTCTTGTCCAGAATGTCCGGGACGCAGTCCAGCGCCGCGGCAGTGGTGACCACCTTGAAAATGGAGCCGGGAACATAGGTCGATTGTAAGAAGCGGTTCAGGTACACGCCGTCATACTGCCCGGAGGTGTCCGAAGCGATGTCCGGCACATTGTCCGGGTCGTAGGTGGGCGTGGTCAGAGCGCAGAGGATCTCTCCCGTTTTGTAGTTGTACACGCCGACGGTGCCTTTTCTCCCCGCCATGGCGTCCAGCGCCGCGTTCTGCACCCTCGCCGACAGCGTCAGGGTCATCTCGCCCCCCTCGCCGCTGCTGTCGTATACGCCGCTGACCAGGTCGAAGCCCGCCATTTTCCCCGCGTAGTGGGAGACGGCGGAGGCGCTGATGTAGCCCTTCCGGTCGCCCAGCCAGTGGAGCGTGGACTGGCGGGTTGCGGCATCAGAGGAATAGGTGCGCTCCTCGGTAATGTCCAGCAGCACGTTCCCGGAACGGTCGGTCACCATGCCGCAGCCGATGTTGGCGTTGTTATACACATGGGGAGAGCCGGGAAAGGTCACCCATTCCCCCGCCTGAGTCACGTACTCCCACAGGAAGAACATCATGCCCCCCAGAAGCACAGCCAGGAACAAGCCCATGATCCAGGTTCTTTTGGTTACGCGGTTCATCCGCTCACGCTCCCTTCTTGTTCAGGCG
>OGPV01001528.1_pt1 | contig 15375 bp, 25 predicted proteins | sample 1553001 | NCBI WGS metagenome assembly OGPV01 (sample SAMEA2580268, study PRJEB22360) | human gut metagenome | biome: human gut; feature: human-associated habitat; material: faeces | place: Denmark | collected 2008/2010
GATTGTCGTCCGAGCCCAAGCAGGGGGGGCCAGCCTCGGCAACCGCAGCGTCCTTTCTCCCTGCCGCCTTTTCCGCCGCGGTTCCCTGGCCTGCTACCAAATGGTTCGGGCAGGACACGGGCGAGAGCCCCGCGGGGTATTTGGATGTGGAACAACTCTCGGAGGCTATTCCATCGGGGGTGTTCGACTGGATACTGTTCGACGCCTGCTTCATGGCTTCGGCCGAAACGCTCTACGCGCTGCGCGACAAGGCGGAGCGGATCGTCTGCTCGCCCGCCGAGGTGATCGCCGACGGTTTTCCATACGCCGAAATCATGGCGGAACTGCTGCGCCCGGAACCCGACCTGCGGGCGGTGTGCGAGAGTTATTACCTCCATTATGCCCAGCACGTCCAGTCCTCCTACCGCTCGGCCACCGTGTCGCTTATCGAGACTTCTCAGCTCGAAGCCCTGGCCGGGGCCACGGCCTCCGTGCTCGGGGCGGCCTTGGCGTCAGACCCCGAAGTCTTGTCGGTTATGGACCTGAACCGCGTGCAGCCGCTGGACCGCTACCGCCGCCACTTTCTTTTCGATATGGGGAGTGTGGTCGGTGAGCTGGAAACCCGCGGCCTCGTTCCCGCCTCGCTGGCCGAAGCCTGGCGTGCGCAGCTCGCCCGCACGGTGATTTACGAAGCGCATACGCCCACGATGCTGGGCCTTGCGCTCGATGCGTGCTGCGGACTCTCGATGTACGTGCCCGTGAGCGCGTATGCCGACCTGAACGAATATTACCGGACGCTGGAGTGGTACAGGCAATGTTATCCGGCGGATCATCCTATGGATAGATGATGACAGTAAGTAGCGGAAGGTGAACTGTTTTAACCATATAAACCTTGATGACGTATGATACGGGAACCGATTGTTTGGGGCGTCGTGATGATCCTGCTCGGGATCATCGAGCTGCTGTTGTTTATTATTTACCTGCTGCTTAAAGACTGGAAATGTCGGGCTCGGGCAGTACCCCGCAGCGAATGTCCCGATGATCCGGTATCGGCCGAGACGCTTCCATAAAGATTAAATAGACTGGCAGGCCAGATCCGGCCGGTTTTACAGGGATTCTAACAAAGAAGGATGATCATGAAAAAGACTTGGTTCGTAGCACTCTTCGTGCTCGTTTTCTTTTCGGGCTTCGCAAATCCGAATCCGGATACGGAAGGGCCGGAGAAGCTCCCCGGGCGCAGTATCGCGGCGGGACGGCTGCCCGACACGGTACGGCGGTTCGGGGTGCGGCACTTTGCCAATCCGCACCAGTTTACCTATCGCAGCGACCGGAGCTTCTACTATGTCTGCGACGAGGCCGGGGGCTACTACCTGCTTTCCGGGGACGGAGCGATACGAGGCTTTCGCTTCTGTATGCGCCAGCCCTCGCGCCAGATCCTCGACCTGCTGCCCGGGGCAGCGGTAGCCCACATCCGGGAGTCTTACCCGGGTTATTTCCTCGGCGCGTTCCTGCCGGAGGGCGAGGGCTACCGCGCGGAACTCTTCGGTGAGGACGACCGCACGCTGCGCTTCGACGGCGAGGGCGGTTTCCTCTCAGAGGAATGAACCGAAGGTCCATTTTTTTGTTTAACCGGCAAACATGCCATTTGTCGAATGTATCGGTAATGCATACTAATTATTATATAATCTATTCCGTTGACTCGAACCGCTAACGAACTGTCCGGTTTTGGGATGTAAGGCATGGGGACGGAATGTTAGCGACGGTTTCTAAAACCAACGACAATTCTATCTCGCTCCATGCCTGATTCAGTAAAACTATAATTCAATTGTTTAACTAAGTACAAATGTACGACCCATAATTAAGTCCTAAGCCGCAGCAAACAGCCTGATCCTACCCCCGGGGAGCTGTAAAGCTCCCCGTTCTCTACCGCTACCGGACACCGGGATTACTGTGCGCCTACCCACGAGAAAGCCTCTCCGTGATTTCACGGGAGGCTTTCGTCGTTTTCATACCGCCGCATACATCGTATACGGACTACGAATATTCACGCCCCGGGGCAAAACCGCTCCGGGGTTTTCCATTTACTTAAAACTACTTACCTATGAAAACATTGACTTCGACTCCGTTGTTCGGCCTGCTCGAAAGGGCCATACACGAACCCCATTTCTCCACGGACGGCCTCGCTGCCGCCTACGACGGCTTTGTCACGACCCTTGAATCGCTCTGCGAAAGCGGCGTATCCCATTCGCACCTGAAACGGACGCTTTGCTATACCCGGCTGGAATTGCACGCATTACAGGCACAGATCGACAATACCTGCGGGGCGGGAAAAAAATGTGGCCGTCTTTTGTGAAAAGACCCTCGGGATGATCCGCTGCGAAGAAGAAATTCTCAGACACTGCATTGAACATCCGCAACCGGCTCCTCTGAAATTGACATGGACGGGTACGAAAACAGAATTAATAGAGCTGATATACGCTTTGGATACGGCAGGCTGTTTCGATGACGGCAAAACCTCCCTTTCACGGATCGCCTCGCTGCTTTCCGATGTATTCAATATTCAGTTGGGATCGAATATCGCGCGTAACTTTTACGATATGCGTATCCGAAACCATCCGACTCCGTTTCTCGACCGGTTGAAATCCTTGTTGATCGAACGAATGGAGAGGATGTCCCGGTAGTCCGATTCCTACGGTTACTTTGGTGAAAGCGCCGCAAATCACGGCGCTTTTCTTATGGGATATGCTGCCGGCATAATTTGCTGATTTTTCATTTGTCGCCCGTATCGTTATATCATTCGGTCAAATACAGGAAGATTTACATTAATTTATTGACTATAAGCCTACTGTATCGTATTTATCTTTAAAGACACCCAATATAGGTACGATAATATACCGACATATATTCATAGCAAAGCTAACCGAACCCCGTTCGATATCAGTCCGATAAAATTGTTGTGAAATATATCGTACTAAAGTTGTCAACCGAAAGCGACCGATATGGGCACCTTTGTATAGAATAAATTTAATAACCCAAAGTTATGGAAGTTATCACTTTTGATTCAGCCGCTTTCCGGAAATTGGCGGGCAACCTGCACAAGATCATGGAGTTTATCGAAGAGCAGCAAAAGCGGCAGCGTGATCCGTCGGCAGACGACGAGATGTGGATCGACAACTACGATGTCTGCACATTCCTGAAAATCAGCGAACGCACGCTCCAGCGCCTGCGGGCCAATAAGAAGATCACCTATTCACGGTTGGACCGCCATGTCTATTATCAGGTCAAAGAGATTCGGCGTATGCTGCAAAACCATCTGGTGCGTAGTAACGAGGAGTATCTGTATGATTTAATCGAAAACCAAAGGCTCTATGCTGAACAAAGACGCGCTGCTAAGCCGCACAAATAATGGCCTTGATGTCTTCCGGCACTACATTCCGGGACCGTGGCGCGTGGGCCGTAATTTTCTAAATCCGCTCTATAAGGATACTAAACCCTCGTGTAATGTCTATCAGGATAAGCGCAGCCGTCAGTACCGCCTCAAGGATTTCGGTAACGATGACTACAGCGGCGACTGTTTCAGCTTCGTAGGGCGTTTGTTCGGATTGGATTGTGCGCGTGCGGAGGATTTCGTAAAGATATTGCGTATCATCGATTCGGACCTGCACCTGGGATTGGAGGATGAAGAAGATTCCCCGGTCGTCGCATCGCCTTGTGCCATTGCTCGTAATAGCGTACCTGTGCAGCCGGAGCGTGTGAACCGCCCGTATCGCTATGCCGATAAAGCCTTCTCCGAACGAGAGGTAGCTTACTGGATGCAATATGGTATCGGGCGCAGTACGCTGGATCGTTACCATGTGGTATCCATCGGGGAGTATAGCAGCCGGAACAAGGACGGCGAACCGTTCACACTTCATTCTTCGGAGCAGATGCCTTTGTTTGGCTATGTTTTTCCCAAATGCATCAAGCTCTACCGCCCGCTTGCTGACAGCATGCGTTTCCTTTACGGTGGTGATCCTGGCGAGAACTATTGCTTCGGACTGGAACAGCTTCCCGTACGGGGCGATACGTTGTTTATCACCGGCGGAGAGAAAGATGTGCTCTCGTTGGCTGCGCACGGTTTTTACGCCGTGTGTCTCGGTAGCGAAACCTGCACCATACCACAGACGCTCATTCGTTCCCTTTCGCATCGTTTCAAGCATATTGTCTTGCTTTACGACATGGATACCGTAGGGGTCGAGAGTGCCTGCCGCCATGAGCAGGAGTTGCGCCGTTATGGCGTTAAGCGGCTCACATTACCACTTGCTGGAACCAAAAGGGAGAAAGATATATCTGATTATTTCCGCCTGGATCATAGCGGGAGTGAGTTCCGCGAACTGTTCATCCGGTTTCTCGATCGTATTTACGAGGAAACTTTCGCCCTGCTGAAACCCTGTGAAGTCGATCCGGTACATCCTCCGGCCCTTCCCAAGACCATCATTTCCATTCATGGCGTCCCTTTCGGTACACAGGGCAACCTGTTTTGCATTACGGGCGGCGAGGGCAGCGGAAAGAGTCACTATGCCGGGGCGCTTGTTGCCGGGGCACTATCCACGACCTCCGATTCCGATACGCTGGGTGCTGAAGTTGTCAGTAACGATAACGGGCATGCCGTTTTACTTTACGATACGGAACAGTCCCTGCCGCAACTGTACAAAAATATCTCTGTTATCCTACGGCGTTCGGGTGTCACCAAGCCCCCGGAGTCGTTCAAAGGCTATTGCCTGAGCTGTATTTCGCGGCGCGACCGCCTGCAGGCTATCGTACGGAGTATGGATAGATACTATTATCAATACGGAGGTATCCACCTGGTTGTGATCGACGGTATTGCCGACCTGATCCGTTCGGTCAACGACGAGAGTGAGAGTGTCGAGTTGGTTGAAGAACTCTACCGTCTGGCCGGTATCTATAATACATGTATCGTGGTAGTGCTGCACCTTGTTCCCAGCGGCATGAAGATCCGTGGACATCTCGGCTCTGAGATCGGCCGCAAGGCTGCAGCCATCCTTTCCATCGAACGGGACGAGAAACGCGACCTCTGCTGTCTGAAAACCCTTAAGGTACGCGATGGCAGCCCGCTCGACGTTCCGTTGCTCGAATTCGGATGGGATAAACAGCGGGCCATGCACATGAGCCGTGGCCAGCGTAGTCCCGAAGCTCAGCAAAGCCGCAAGCGCGAAGAGCTCCAGACATTAATCGGGGAACTTTACCGGCAGCGTGGAGAGTATTCGCCCAAAGAATTGCGCGAAGCCATCTGTAAAACGCTCGACGTGGCCGAATCGACTGCGAAAAGCTACATCCGGTTTATGAAAGAGAAAGGGATTCTGGTCTGTAAACCGGATTCGATGGAATTAATCCCTGCTTCACACAATCATTAGAAACAGCATGTTTATGGAAATCACGAAACAAGAATTCCTGCTTCTATTTGATCGTATACTCGACCGGTTCGATCAATTGGAACACCGGATCGAGTCTTTGACCACGATCGGCGGTAAGCAGATGCTTGACAACCGCGATATGCGCCTGCTGCTTAAAGTCTGTGACCGCACGTTGTTGCGTTGGCGCCGCAGCCGCAATCTGGTGTCGTTCCGTATCAGTGGCAAGGTTTATTATATGGCCTCCGACGTACACCGGTTCCTGCGCAGCGAATACTATCGTCAAGAGGAGCAAAACCGAAACCTAAAATTAAATAACCAATCCTATGAAAAAAAACAGTAAAGTGATCGTGTTGGAGCGAAACCGCTTCGCCATGCTTGTGAAAATGCACCGTAAAAGTCTATTGATGGTCAAGATGCTGACCTACATTTGCCGGGTGCGTGACGTTAGTCTTGTGATGACGCTCGAGGAGGTATGTCAGGTGCTGAACCTGGATGTCGGGCTGCTGGAAGAGTATCGCCAAAAGGGGATATTGCGTTGTATCGAAGAAGATGATCTGCGACTCTATGAGGTATCTGATTTGGTTCGACTGAAAGCAGCACTCGATATGGTCGATATTTACCGACGTATCAACGAGGCGTCCGTTTTCCCGTCGTCACTGAAATCGAAATAAAATGATACGCAATCCTGCCCGTGTTTTCCGATGACCGTTGTTTTGTAATTATAGGCGTTGAAACAATCCACGGTCAAAATCATGTCGAACCATTTAATAGTGATGTACTATGAAAACACCCATCAGTTATTACGGCGGCAAGCAGTCCATGCTCAAGGATATTCTGCCGCTCGTTCCCGAACATGATATCTATACGGAAGTCTTTGCCGGCGGTGCTGCCCTTCTTTTTGCCAAAGATCCCGTGCGGGTCAATGTGATCAACGACCTGAACGGCGAGCTGATCAACTTTTACCGTACCATCGTCTCGGATTTCGATGCCCTGCGCCTCGAGGTGCTGCGCACGGCCCACAGCCGCGAACAACACGACGTGGCGTGGTTCATCTACCGGCATCCGGACTACTTCAGTCCGGTCAAGCGGGCCTGGGCCGTATGAGCGCTCAGCCGGCTGGGATTCTCCGGCGTGTTCTCCGGCTCTTTCTCCTATACACGCACTACGGGAAAAGGCGGTGCCAGAGTCTTCGCAGCCAAAGACCGCTTTTTGCCCGAGCTCAGGGATCTGCTCGAAAAATGTACCATCGAGCACGACGACGCTTTCAAGGTGCTTGCCCGATTCGATACCCCGACGACCTTTCATTTCGTGGATCCGCCCTATGTGGGTTCTGATATGGGTCATTATACGGGGATGTTCAGTCGGGATGACTTTGTCCGCTTGCTTGAGATACTCTCCGGTATCCAGGGTAAGTTCATGCTGACCATGTATCCCCATGACCTGATCCGCGAGTATGCCGACCGCTGCGGATGGACGATCCGCCCCGTGCAACGTACCGTAACCGCCTCCAATACCAAACGCCGCAAGCAGGAGGAGTGGATGATCACCAACTATTAAAACCGAAAAAGGATGAGAACGAACAAGGATTTATTAAAAGAAGTTTACCGGCTCCGCAATCTGATCTCCGGGGAGAGAGGGACGCAGCAGATCGATCTGGATAATATAGAAAGCGATTACCGTTTTCAACGTGAGCTCCGGGAGTCGAAGGGCTACGAGCTTCGGGAACAAATCGATGCACTCAACCGGGAATATATCCGGATCGTCGACGACAAGCAGCGCCAGGCTCGCAATAACGTTTACTTTGCCTCGCCCGAGGGCGCTGCGCACAAACAACGGCTGGAAGAGGCGATTGCACAGAGGCGGCAGGCATGGAAGGAGCATATGCAGCAAAGTGCACTTTTTATCGAGAGTCGCCTGCAGCAAACCCTCGGCCCGCACTGGGGCGTAAGTCGCTATAGCGAGGAGCATATGACCATCAGTATCATCGATGCGGCTGGTTCCACACCGCAGAGGCGTGAATACTATTTCGGCCAAGACATAGATATCTGGTATGAGGATCGGATGGGGCGCGGTACGAATGTCAGATTCCGTGCCAACTGCGGTACTACCGGTAGCTTTGAGATGGAAGGAGGAGGAACCGTGGGCGAGCGGGCCCTGTTCTACGTCGGGGTTGGGCGTCTGTTATCCGACCGGAACCTCGTCCGGGATATCCGCAATACAATGACCGCGACCATACAGGTTGTCAATAATCTGAGCAACGAACTCGTTCGTCTGCAAAAGGAACTGGATGATCCGTTGAAAAAGCAGGAACAACAAGAATTGCAGCCGAAAAACAAAGCGGATAAACAATTCAAACCACCCAAACACAGTCGCGGTATACGATAGGAGGGATTCAGGGCGCTCATTGAAAGCGTCCTGAATTTATATGAGCCGCTCGCCTTCACGTTTTAGTGAAATCCCGGTATATTGTGATTTTCGGCGTGGTTATGCCTCTATACATGATGTGAGATGATAAAATCACTATTTGTTGTGATTTTCGAGTGATTTATTCCGAAATAGCATTATATTTGCATTGAAATCACAATATCATGGGATTTATGATTGCCATAGGGAAAGCGATTAAGGAGCGACGAAAGGTGCTTAGAATAACGCAGCGGACACTCGCGGAGTTGTCAGGCGTGGGAATCAATACACTGACGAAGATCGAGCGGGGCGAAGCGAATCCCACGCTTGCCGTGCTCGAAAAGCTCCTCGACACATTGGGATTGAAGTTGACAGTAGAAATTAAAAATAATGACAGGTTATGAGGCGAGGAGCCGTATATATGAACGACCGATTGGCGGGCATACTGACCGAAGTATCGCCTGCGGAGTATGTGTTCCGGTACGACGACAGTTATTTCACCGATAATAAGATGCCGGCGATAAGTCTGACGCTTCCCAAGACGCAGCAGGAATACCGCTCCGCATACCTGTTCCCGTTTTTCAGCAATATGCTCTCCGAGGGACGCAACAGGGCCGTGCAGTCGCGCCTGCTGCATATTGACGAAGCAGATCATTTCGGCATTCTGTTGGCGACCGCCCGGACGGACGTTGCCGGAGCCGTCACCGTTAAACCCCTATAATCATGGAACCGATTACACGATGCCCTTCGACATTGGCCGAAGGTTACGATATCTACTCTCCGACAGCTATAAAACACTTGTTCGACGGTCGCCATGTGTCGCCGTTTTTGGATTATACGCCCATCGATGACGACAGTCACAGTGAAACTCAGAAAGAGTTCATGCACAACCAGGAGCACATCTCCCTGTCAGGCGTACAACCGAAATACTCGATGGTCATCCGTGGCGGTAAACTGGTTTTGACACAGGAGGGCGAGCAGGGACATTATATCCTCAAACCCAAACTGAGCGACTTCCGTAACCGGGCGCATAGCCCGGCCAATGAACATCTGACGATGCAGATCGCCTCGCAGGTGTTCGGTATCGAAACGGCCGAGAACGGGTTGTGCTTCTTTCAGGGGGGCGAGCCGGCCTATATCGCCAAACGCTTCGATGTAAAACCCGACGGCACGAAATGGCGGAAAGAGGATTTCGCCTCGCTGGCCGGACTCAGTACGGAGAACGGTGGCAAGAATTTCAAATACGGTATGCTGACCTACGAGGAGTGCGGCGATCTGATCCGTAAATACCTGCCCGCATGGAGGGTCGAGATGCTGAAGTTCTTAGATCTGGTCGTATTCAATTTTTTGATATGCAACGGTGACGCCCACCTGAAAAATTTCTCGGTGCTCGAGAACGAATCGGGGGATTTCCGGCTCTCACCGGCTTATGATCTGATCAATACCAAGCTGCATGTCGACGATGGAATATTCGCCCTCGAAAAGGGCCTGTTAAAAGCAGATGCCGATCGGTTCATGCCGATGGGATTCGTGCGTGGTACGACATTCCTGGAGTTCGGCAGGCGATTGGGATTGCCTGAAAAGACGATCCGCCGGGAACTCGACCGGTTCTGTGCATCTTATCCGCTTCTGGATAAGTTAATAGCGAATTCATATCTTACGGAAGAGCTGAAGGAGAGTTACCGGGGTATGTATATCGGACGACGGGACTCTTATCTGAAAACAGGGCTCTGAATAATCCAACGGTCGATTGTCAAATAAAGTCCGGGGCGTAACTGAAAAGCGGGAGATGTTTTTAACGTGTCCCGCTTTTTCATTTCGGAGTGCGGTGTTATTCCCGGGGCGAATACTCCCCGATAAATTCGCTCCATCCGCAGCTCGCATCGATCACAAAATCATAAGCAAAGGGTAACTCGATCAGCCGGATCTGCTGCGCCTCCTCTTCCGACATCGGGAAAAAGGCCCCACCCGGCTCGCCCGGTTTAATAAAATACCAATATATTGTGTTTTTAGTGTCTCCTAAATAGAGTTGGTACATCATCAAAATCAAAAGGTCTCTTATAGAGTTTGATGTCCCTTATTAGTTGACAATATTGTTCTTTCATAATCTCTTTCTTTATTAATTTTTTGTGTACATCAGTTCATAATACTCTGAGTTCGATTCTTTGTCTATGATATCTTTCAAAAAATCAAATTTGTTGTACAGAGCTTGGTAGTGTTCAAGTTCTTCTTCCTCAAAGTTTATGTTCTCATAGCATTCGTCTATCTTCCCGTTGATTTTATCGTACAAATCGACAGTTGCTTTGGCTATACGTGCTTCCAACTTGGTAATATCTTCTTTGTTCTTTACAATAGCCTTCTTGCAATGTTCTATCTCTTCTTTGTAGAAGCATAGAATCTCCTCGAGCCGGTCTTTGGTCAGCACACTTGGAGATGGACTCCACGGAAGCACTGTCAACTCCCGACTCGAAGTAGTAGCCAGATAAAACAATTCACACCCGAAAGATTTATCAACTTGGTTGTTATATTCATCTATTTCACGAATGCTTTTCATTAAATCATCCTTAGATAGATTTTGGCATTCCTCGTAAGAAGGATGCTTTTTATACTCCAACAAGGGTATTTGCCTGTATCTCAGATAGACAGTGGTATATTCACTCATTGTTTAATTTTTTTATCTTATGTTCTTACTAAATTGTTCTACTTGTTTTTCAATTATTCTCTTCACCTGTTCAAATGAGACAGGGGTAAAATCGTTATTGTCTACTCCTACATCATATTGTGTCGGGAAAAGCATTTTCAGTCGCGTGGCATCCTTCCCTGTGTTGTGCCTACTGGTATGCACATGTCCAAAGAGTTGCCATGTATCATCATATGAGCCGCCATAGCAAAGGAACGGACAGTGATTCAGATAAATCTTCTGCTTGTCCACCTCAATATGCATCTGCTGGGTAATTATCTCGAAATATTGCGTATAGTTTTGCCTCAGATTCTTCAGGTCGTGGTTTCCTGCAATGAGATAAATCTTCCCGTTCAGCCGGCCGAGAATCTTGATCCACTCAGCAGAACCACCCAGACAGAAATCTCCGAGGTGGAACACGACATCCTCCGGACCGACCACGCGATTCCAGTTAGCAATGAGGGTTTCGTTCATGTGTTCCACATTTTTGAAAGGACGATTGCAGAACCTGATGATATTGGTATGGTTGAAGTGGGTGTCAGATATAAAGAATACCCTGCTTCCGTCAAATTTATAATTCATTATCTTTTTCATTCATGCGCATTGCTGCGCGGTTAATAACACATTATTTTACGGCCCGTGGACGGAAATGACGGAGAAGAGCGCATCGTGCGATGCGTCACCAACAGGCACAAAACAAAAACCGTCGAAAAGTTTGGTAAGGACTTTCCGACGGTTTTTGTTTATCGTTTCAATAGGATACCAGCATCTATCGTATCCCCGATGGTTTATAAAACGTTCGTCGGAAAGTGTATTTGAATGGTTCGGATAACTCAATACCTGAGGTATGAATATACGGCACATATTCAAAGCCTTTTCTGCCTTGAATCAGAGTGGACGTCCATATATTCGTTTTACCTTGCAGCATTGTAAACCATTCGTTTTTATACGGAAGAGAGTGCAAAATTACGGATTTTTCTTGAGAATCAGCAAATCTCATAGGGAGAAACAAATTAAAATAATGAATATTCATCGTTCGTACACCTTCTAAACAGGCATTTGTGCGGAATTTAAGCATCCTTTACAAAAGCTCTATAGAGAGGCTCTCGATTTTTTTAGCTGCAATATATTTAGTCTGTCCAATAATTGCTCACCCCAATGTTCCTTACATTCATAATATCCTTACTATGGGCAGTGTTTGGATAGACAACTCCGGACTATCTGCGACACAGTTCCTGTTACACGAATAATTGCGGCATTTCTTTCTTATCTTTTACGCCGAGCGCCGGGCACATCCGGTATTCTGTCGATTTATTACCTGTCAAGTCATGTCTATAGAAGACCTTAAAAGGATCAGCATCCGTGAATTTTTAAGCAGCCGGGGCATCACCCCGCGCAAGGAGAACTCGCGTGGGGGTATGTATCTCTCCCCACTGCGTGAAGAACATACACCGAGCTTCAGCGTCGACTACGTCCATAACCTGTGATACGACCACGGGCTGGGGCGCGGGGGCAGTATCATCGACCTGGTCATGGCCCTACAGAACTGCGATCTCTCCACGGCACTCCGTAGCCTCGAAGGGCCGGGCGGTATTCACATCCCGTCCTATACCCCCAAAGAATTCCCGCCCCAGCCTCCCGCCATCGAGATAGAGCGCATCCGGCCCCTGAGCGATCCCCGGCTGCTGTATTACCTGAAAAGCCGGAAAATATCCCCGGAGGTAGCTTCCCGTTATTGCCGAGAGGTTTATTATAAAACCCGTGGTGACCGCGTTTACTTTGCTGTCGGTTTCCGCAACGACGGCGGTGGCTGGGAGCTGCGCAACAGCCGCTTTAAGATCAGTACCTCGCCCAAGACCGTATCCACGCTCGCTTTCGGCAGCGATACCGTAGCCGTGTTCGAGGGTTTCATGGATTATCTCTCTTATATGTCGATGCGCAGGGAACGGCGTCCCGGAACTGATGCCATCGTGCTCAACTCCGTGTCGAACCTCTCCAAAGCAATGTCCGCTATCGCGTCGCATGCGACGATCTTGACCTACCTGGACAATGACGAAGCCGGACGTAGGACGACGGACGAGATACGCCGTCAGGCCGAAGGTCGTACAGTGATCGACCGCAGTGAACTTTACCGGGAGTATAATGATTTGAACGACTACTGGAAAGCCAATGCCCGTAACCTCAGTATGGGTATAAAACAATAGGTGCGGTGTAGGCCTGATTTGCGGATTTTCACTATCTTTATTCTGTCAATATCAAGTCGCTATGGCTTCAAAATACCGATTATACAAGAAAGGATGCCGCATCAATACCGACACACCGGAGAGTGAGGAGCGTGAGGCGGCCGTTGAAAAGTTCCAAAAACTGCTTCCCGACCGCACGGAGTCGGTTATGATATTCCTGGAAAGCGGCCTGTTCCTATTTATGATCTGCGACCGTTACAATCTCGAAGCGCGAACCGATTGGGCAATCATCTACACGGAGCAGTATTGCAAAGATGTTCTGATAGGCGTAGGCATGCACGATATCCCTGGCCTCGGATGTACGGTCTGGCGCACGCGGGCCGAGTATATCGCCAATATTATGGAGCGGGCCCTGCTCGACCGCAATCCCATCAAATCCTACTATCCGGATACCTATGCTTTTCAGAAGGCAGACTCCATAGGCGGATTTCCGTATCACTACCTCTACGACTACTATCCACATGGTCGGTACGATTACGAACGGCTTAATGCAAATCAGCGGCTGACATCCACGCTGATCACCCATTTTAAGGAAGGCCGCCGGCCGGCAGGGTTGCATATCTCGACCATTCTTAAGGCAGCCATGCTGAAGGAGCCTTCCCTGCAATATGACCTGCTGGCAGTTATTCCTGCCTCTACCCGACAGAAGAACCGTAAACGTTTCGAGTCTTTCTGCGGGCTGTTCGCCGAACCGGACAAGAACGGGTTCGATGCCATCCGCATTCTTCATGACCGCGAAGAAATGAAAGGACAAAGCAGGTGCGACAAGACGGCCAACCTTACTTTCGACCGGGAGATGATAGCCGGTAAACGCATCCTGCTTCTGGATGATGTTATCACGCGAGGCGACGGGTTTCGGCAGACGGCCGAAAAACTGATGGACAGCGGAGCCGCATCCGTCACCGGACTGTTCCTGGCCCGGACTGTACGCCTAAACGGTAATTTGTTACATTAAACGATGCTTTCAATTAAGTTCTTGTTCAAAGTATTACAATGTCTGCAAATGTGATTTATACCTTAAAGGGTATAAATTTATGCACATTAAATATTATTATACCCGAAAGGGTGTTGTTTGTAATAAATTTATTACATTTACACCCGTAAGGGTATAAGTATAATACGATGACACTATCGGAATATGTAAAACAAATGCGCCGGCAATACGCTCTGACGCAACCCGACCTTGCGGAAAAGGCCGGTGTGGGCCTGCGCTTCGTCCGGGAACTGGAGCAGGGCAAACAGACGCTCCGTATGGATAAGGTCAATCAGGTATTGAGCCTCTTCGGGGCCGAACTCGCACCTGTGCAGATCACTCAAAACCAGCATGAACAATGAAACAAGCCACAGTATACATGAGAAATGCGTTGGCCGGAGTTCTCACGGAGGATGAAAACGGATATTCGTTCCGGTACGAACCGGAATATCTCGACCGGCCGGATGCCGAACCGATCAGCCTGACGATGCCCCTTCGCACCGATCCGTATTTGGACAAGGTGCTTTTCCCCTTCTTCGACGGCCTTATTCCCGAAGGCTGGCTGCTCGACATCGCCGAAAAAAGCTGGAAGATCGACCTGCGGGACCGGATGTCCTTGCTGCTGGCCTGTTGCCGCGACTGTATCGGCGCGGTCAGTGTCGTACCCATAGAAAATACGGAAAGCTATGAGTAGATGCCTCTATTGTTATAAAGAGCTGAAGGAAGGTCAAGTCGATTTCCATCCCGCCTGTTCGCGCAAGATGTTCGGAACTACTACGCCTCCGACATTGCCTTATACCCGCGAAAATATCGCCGAACTTGCCGAACAGGTCATACGGAGCCAATCCACCGTTACCGGCGTTCAGCCCAAGCTCTCGCTCGACCTCGAAAAAACGACCGCACATACGGCCCGCTTTACGATCGTGGGCCTGTGGGGGCGCTATATCCTCAAGCCGCAGACGGAGCTTTTCCCCTGCCTTCCCGAACTGGAAGACCTGACCATGCACCTGGCGGAGATAGCCAAGATCCGTACCGTGCCGCACAGCCTGATCCGCTTTGAGGACGGCGAGCTATGTTATATCACCCGGCGTATCGACCGTACGGATGCAGGAAGCAAGTTACCGATGGAAGATATGTGCCAGCTTACGGAACGCCTGACCGAGTACAAGTACAAGGGTTCCTACGAGCAAATCGCCAAAGCGATCGTGAAGTTCTCCTCGGTCCCGAAACTGGATCTGGTGAATTTCTGGGAGCAGGTCTATTTCTGCTGGCTGACGGGCAATGCCGACATGCACCTGAAAAACTTCTCGCTCTATAGTCCCGAACCGGGCCGGTATATGTTGACTCCGGCCTACGATATGCTCTCCACGGCCCTGGCCATGCCCGAGGATAAAGAGGAACTGGCCCTGACCCTGAACGGTAAGAAGGCCCGCATTTCCCGCCTGGATTTCGAGAATGCAATGCTGACATCCGGTGTAGAGTCGAAAGTAGCCGATAATATCTTATCGAAATTCCGAAAGCTGATTCCTGAGTGGCAAAAATTGATAGCTGTATCCTTTATAGATGAATCGTTAAAAAAGGATTATATATCATTGATAGAGTATAAAATCGGATAGCAGATTGTTTGTTGGCATAAATTGTATGGCCAACCTTTTCCGGGCGGGCCTCAAAAAGAAGGGTAAA
>OGPV01001531.1_pt1 | contig 15360 bp, 13 predicted proteins | sample 1553001 | NCBI WGS metagenome assembly OGPV01 (sample SAMEA2580268, study PRJEB22360) | human gut metagenome | biome: human gut; feature: human-associated habitat; material: faeces | place: Denmark | collected 2008/2010
GGCAGGGACCAGCAGTAAACAATGGTAGGGAATATGGGTTCTCAAAGAGGATGAGCCCCTAAAAAAGTTGATAAAACCATTGTTCCATTGTTTATTGGCAAAAATCTCGACAGCCCCTCCCCCAAAATCCGGGGGACCCCTATTGTTTATTGTTTATTGTTCCAATGGAAAGAATCCCAAATCATTGATAATCAATCACTTAAATTAAAACAGCAGTAAACAATGATAAACAATGATAAACAATCATTGTTCCTCTATAATCGATTGAATATCAATGATTTAGGCCCTTGTAAACAATGTAAACAATAATTTAGGAGGAAAACCTGAATAGGAAATATGAGAGGAGATTATGACCAATTTAGGAAATGAAAAATCACAAAATAGAGTGCACAGAAACATTGTTTACATTGTTTCTCGAGAGGAGAATTGGGGACCTAATCAATTGAATATCAATCACTTAGGTGAGAAACAATAAGAAATTTTATTGTTTACTACTGGTCAAATATTGTTTATTATGGAAAAAACTGAGAAATTGGGGCTACCCCCAACTGGGAAACTTGGAGTGTTCCGGCGATGGCTGGGGATCTATTCAAAAGAGGAGCGGGAGGTCCTGGACTACGCCCGCAAATTGAAAAAGACAACCATGCAAATAGCACGGGGTCAGCTGACTCTGTTATCCCGTCCGGAATGGATGCGGCACGAGGACTGGGTTGAGGTCCGCAAACTACAAAACAAATTAGAAAGGAGGCGTAGAAAATGATTGCAATTTACCTGTTGGCCATCATCGGCCTGTTCGCGATTTTCGGCGGGATCCGCCAATGGTGGAATAGTCCCAAACGGATATTGAGCCGATCCATCAAGCAGATGGAGAGAACGGAGAGACGGATCCAAAAGTTCAAAAAGAAGTCTTAGGCGAGTAGAACTGACAGAGTCAGTAGAACTGGTGCCAAATTGGGACTTCTCCCGACCCACAAATACTGGACGGCACTCGCGTATACGGAAATTAAAACTGTTTGATCCCCCCAAAAACCCTCTCTATTTGTGATTCTTAGGGGTGTTTAGGGAACCTTTCCCCCACGACCCTTACAGATATATTAATCTGATTAAAACCAAACAAGCATGAAAGCAAAACACTTTAAGCAGCTCGGGAAAAACTGGGCTTTGTACTCGGAAGTCAATACCAAGTACTGTAATTGGACCCCATCCATCGCAACGGTCCACGAAGGCATGATTTGGCCGAACGGCATTTCGGTCAAGTTCCTGTGGTTCGGTGTGACCCTCATTCGCGTAAGCGAATAAATCAAAGATCCCCGGGGCCAAACGCTCCGGGGATTGTTGTGCAGAAATAAATTTTTAGTTTGTATAAGGTTTGATTATATTTGAGGCATGGCACGAAGTACATATAAAATGAGTCCGCTCGCCTATATGGAGGAGGGACAGAGAAGGCGAGACGCCGGAGATTTTGTAAAGCCCACCGATGCGGAGGAGCTTTATTTTGCATTCATTGAGTATTGCAAATTCATGAAGGATAACTATTTCTCCCAGGCTCACAAGAATAAGAATGGCGACGACTGCAGCGTCTACATTTCCCGCCCGATGACCATCGAGTCATTCAGGCTGTTCGCTGGGATCAATCCTGTTGAGTACGGGGAACTCACGGGGGATCCGGTAGCAGCTGCAATTGGTGGCACCATCGAGGACGCCATCAATTCCCAGCAAATTGAGGGAGCCCTGGTTGGCAAGTACGCTGCCAGCCTCATCCAGGTGCTTCAAGGACGCAAGACAAATGTCAACCTGACGGGAGGCATCACTCTCGAACAGATAACAGGAATGGAGGTAAAATAAAATGGGACGCCGGCTTCAATTTGACACCAAAGGCAACGAGAAGCAGAAGGAAGTGGCTCGACTATGGCTTGATGACTCAGTCACTGACATTCTGTATGCTGGCACGAAAGGTGCTGGCAAATCCTACCTCGGGTGTTCCTTGATATCCGGCGATGCCCTCACCTATCCGGAGACATTTTATTTTATTGCGCGTAAGACGGCTGCCGACCTGGTCCGGTACACAATCCCCTCCATCTACGAGGTATTTACCCACTGGGGCATCACGGAGAACTACTACCACTTCAATGGTCAATACAACTTCTTCGAGTTGTACAACAAAAGCCGCATCTACCTGATCGATGCCAAGTATAACCCCAGTGACCCCATGTATGAGAGGTTCGGTTCCATGCAGATGACTCGGGGATGGATCGAAGAGGGTGGCGAGTTTATCCGCGAGGCGAAGACCAACCTCCAGGCTTCTATCGGTCGATGGAAGAACGACGTCTACAAGTTGGCTCCCAAACTCCTCACCACCTGCAACCCGTCCAACAATTTCCTCTACACGGACTACTACAAGCCATGGAAGGAGAACAAGCTGCCTCCTTGGCGTCGGTTCGTCAAAGCTCTGCCCCAGGACAACAAGACTCTCCCAGACACGTACATTGAGGGGCTTCTCCGGAACCTGACCCAGTCGCAGATCGAGCGACTGGTCTTTGGCAACTGGGAGTATGACGATGACCCGAATTGGCTGGTCGACTATGATGCAGTGTGCGACATGTTCAGCAATGAGTTCGTACTCCCGACGGGCAATCGGTTCATTAGCACTGACCTTGCCGGGAAAGGTAGAGACAGTTGGGTGGTTGGAACCTGGGACGGCATGGTCTGTCGGATCCCCATCGCCAAAGGCTTCTCGGAAGGCAAGGAGATGGAGGAGAAGATCGCCAAATTGGCCACCGGTCTGAAAGTCCCCCGGTCCAGCATCGTCTCTGACGCTGACGGACTTGGGTTCTACTTGGAGAGCTACCTGAAAGGCATCCGGGAGTTTCATGGAGGACAGTCAGCCATTGACTCCAAGACGTACAACAACATCAAGTCGGAGTGCGCATTCAAGCTGGCGGAGCTCATCAACAAGCGCCAGATCCACATCATCTGCTCTCCCGAAGTTCAGGAGAAAATCAAGCAGGAGATGACGGTGCTCAAGTCCAAGAACACGAACTCCGCTGAGCAGAAGCGAGAGCTCATCTCCAAGGACACCATGAAGCAGCTCCTCGGGAGGTCACCGGACTTCCTGGACATGCTCATCATGCGAATGATATTCGAGATCAAGCCGAAGGCGACTGGCATGAAGTCCGCCAAAATAATAATCCCCACAAAACGATGATACTGGACATCATAACTGTTATCCGCAACATGGTCAAGATGGTCAATCCTCTGGCCGTCTTTGAGTGTGACCAGGCTCGGATGCTGAACGTCAAAGTGGACACGATGGAAAGATTCGTGACAGACTCGGACGGCAATCGGACCTCGTCCGACTTCGTCTATGTTGAGGAACCTACCACTGGCTACTACGATACGCCGTATCAGGGCTACCCCACTCAGCGTACCATCATGCAGGTTTACTTCTGCAAGTTCGAGCCTATGGCCAACGATGCCTACAAAGGCGATACGAAGTTTAGCAAGAACTCGCCCACCATCGGACGACTGGAGTTGAAGAACCAGATTGAGGAGCAGATGGTCAGGCCTTTCCTCTACTTGCTCAAGACCTCTCAGCTGGTCAAGCAATATCCGGAAATCATGAGCACCGTTCGGGTACTATACCCGTCCCCCAGGTTTGATGCCAACGAGGTCAGTGTGGGACTGGAGTTCACCTTCAAGCAGGACTGGTGTATTGATATGTACAAGGACAGGATCTGGCGTCCCCTCCTTGAAGTGGTAAAGCCCGGATTTGTCTTGTCGGGACACACTTTGTTCTTCGACCGCCAGGACTTGCCCATGCCGGTCTATCCTCCTGCACGGATCCAAGCTTTGGTGCACGCAGGGGGTTTGCCTCTATTGGCATTCTCCATCTCGCAAACAAACAATTATGTTGGACAACTTACTGCTGATGAGAATGGCGACTTCGCAGTAGATTACCCATGGACCGAAGAGGATGGGTGGAAAAAGTCGAGTGTGACGTACCCCAACCTGGGCCCCCAATATGATTTTACAGTCAACTCAATAGTAATTGATGACATCCCCGAACAGTATTGGAGTCTCAAACATTGCTACATAAAATGATACAGCGAATCGACATACAAGGCGGTCAGATGACGTTCGGCCAACGCATAGAGCTTGGCCGGATCATCACTGACAAGGAGATGACCGACATTGACAAGATGAAGGAAGGCATGCAATGTCTCGGCGTCAAATGGAGTCTCAGGAACACCTCCGAAATTGTCGAGTACTGGTATGAGGTTCTTCTGGGCATTAAATATTGGATCGAGCGAGAACAGACTGAGCTCAAGTACGAGCCCAGTGCCGAGGAAAAGGCAGCCGGCATTGCTCAATTCTCTTTGGTGGTTGGCGAGATGGCCACCATCACTGCACTGGCCAAGGACTACTCGAAAGACCCGGATGAGATTCTGGAATGGAAATACGGGAAGGTGTACAACCTCCTTTTCACCAACTTGCAGAGTCACCTCTTCCGGGAGCGACTGAACAAGGAACTGGAGCGTAAGGCTCAGCAGAAAGCCAATGCTCGCAAACCCAGAAACAAATGGCGGTAGGACTGGAACAGATATTGGCTGAGGGTCTCACCCAGATGAGGGACGAGATCATCCGGGCATCACAGGACGCCGGGCAGGAAGCCTCCGGCAGAACCTATGCTCAGATAACAGTCCAGACGGGACGAGAAGGGGAAACAGTTTGGGGAACGATCGAAGCTCCAAACTACTTCTACACTCTCATCCGGGGACGAGGTCCTGGAAAGATCCCCGCCAATTTGGGACAGATCATCATGGAGTGGGCAAAGCTCAAAGGCATCACATTCTCGGATCCCAAGGACCTGGTCCGATTCGGAAATGCCACTGCATGGAAGATAAAACGAGAAGGCTCAGAGCTTTACCGCAATCACATTTACGTTGACTTGGTCGACACTCCCGCTGATAACTTCGAGGAGTACCTGGCTCAGCATTTGGACAAGACAATGGAGGTCCTCATTGAAGAGGCATTCACTCCTGACAACAATATGGACCACGGATATATAATATAACGCGATATGGCAATTACCGATCAACCGGCTGAGGATTCTTTATACTCAGCATATTCGCAAATACCAGTTGAGACCGACAACTCAACACCTGGGCTTGAGATCAAGACTCAGAACTTTGACGAGGACAAAATGGTCTCGTTGAACATTATAGACAATGAGGCGGTCGAAGTAATTGATAACAGTGGAGGTAGTAGTAACGACTATTCTGTGAAGTTTCCTCTCCGTAGAAAGGTGGTACCCGGGGAATGGTATGCTTTTAGGGTTTATCGCGGGGCTGGAGTGGGTGCCACTTCACTCACCGTTGCTTTGTTCCAAGCAACCAGTTCGGGTAATCTTACCACTGTGATTGCTAAAACAAATATACCAATTGGTGACAACATGACGTGGAAGGTTCAGGTACCGCGCATTGTTACAGTAGGATCCCCCTGCGATTTCCTTGTCATTTTTGCAGGTATTGAAGGAGCAACAGCTGGAGTGAAGGTTACTCTCTCAGGTATGAGTTTGGCCTACGGGAATAACTTTGTCGGCTATAGCCCCAGTCCAGTTAAAGCAGCGAACTCACTAACTGAAAGCATCGACATCTACAGAGACTCGGGATTCGGGACGACGAAGAAATACGACCTCAGTTTCTTGGCAAAAGCCGGATTCCGGGACGACAGATTGAGAACATTTCCGTACACAGACCCATACCTCGGGTTTGCCATTGACTACAGTCTCATATCGGCATATGCTTACAGAGGCATCGGCGAACGAAACTTCAATGTTCGATATGCCTCCCGGGGAGTTAGGGCTCGAGGCTACAGCGCTAATTTCACCGAGGAATACTTAGGACTCGTACTGACTGACCGGGTTCCTGACAACGACAGGAATCTGTATGTAAAAAAATATTTCGGGTATCCGTACTACGTCACCCTATTCCCGAGAGGGTTTTTGGGGTCACCAAATATCGCTACATCGGTCGACGTTCGGGTTAAACTTTATGATGAGATTGTCGAAAGACAATTTGATATTTCTACCCGACTCAACATCCCCCTTGTGTACGAATTTGAGGCTGAAGCTATGGATGACGCAGACTACGTAAAACTCAGCCTTTCTGTAGGAGCATACTCTTCTCAAGCATGGAACATCATGTTCGTCGATACGGAGATACCTTGCAACCCATTCTACATTCGCTGGATAAACCAGAAAGGCGGATGGGACACTTACATGTTTGAGCAACACAAGAAGTATACGCAGGAGGTTGACCGGGGAGACCAATACGTATTAGCGAATTCCAGAGACCCCTATGCCTCACAGACGAGAGGCGAGTTAGCTCCGGAGTTTAAGAACATAGTCCAAGCAGGAGCAGAACAGCTTGATGAGAACGACTTCAACTTGCTCAAAGGAATTGCTCTCTCGCCTCTTGTTCAAAGGTACAACTACTCAGCCAAGGCATGGCAACGAGTCCTAGTAAATGACACGGACTTAACTTGGGACACCAAGACTCCCAGGAACACTGTTAGCTACGAGTTCCAGCTTATTGACGAACAAACTCAGTGGTAATATGAACTACGAACTACTCATGAAAGACATTGACGGCAAGGTCTGGTCCCTGGACCTCCCGCTGGATGCTCCTGCGATGAATTACCAGATCAACAATCTGGCGGAGCTGAAAGACAGGAATGCCTCGTACTCCCAGCGGATCAGTCTGCCCAGGACGACCCATAACGAGCAAGCATTCCAATTCAGTTTTGTAGTTGGCTCAGGTTCGGGTGTGCCATACATGAAGTTTCCTTGCCAACTATTCTATGAGGGAGCACTCATATCCCCGGCTGGAGCAGTATTGAACATCGTAGACGTATCAGATACATCGATCGGGGTCCAGATCCTCGGGGCAACCGTTGACCTGTTCGACACACTAAACAACACTGACGCAAAGGACCCTGGGGATGGTATGTTCCTCCTCAAGTGGTACACGGACACAATGGGACAGACTGAGCGATACCTCTCCGGCCCCGAAAAGGCTAAAGTCCTGTACTTTTGGCTGTATGCAACTCTACAAAAGAACCCGAACTTCCCCCCTTTCGCCATGGAGGCAATCAGGCAAGTCAGTGAGTTGGACAAGTTCTACCCCCATCTCAACTGGTATGACTTGGTGACATGGATCTTCGCTCGAGCAGGCTACAGTCTCGAGACCGACGTGGACCCCGACGACCGAGCCGAAATGTTTTTGCCTTGCACTTACCCCGTTTTGGCAGACAACCCCAAGGCTCCGAAAGCATCCGGAATTGGCTGGATCCGGAATCCCTCGGTTGGCACCACCGGGGTGACATGGAAAGGCTCCCCCGGGGTAACTCTCAGTGACCCGGTCGCCGGACGTTTGACTATAGATCCCGGACCCGGAACATTCAACTGGATGACTCTATGGGACACGACCATCACGTTTAAATTCTCGTGGTCCAATATTTCTGCCATCCAAAAGAGTAGTGTGGCAGTCAAAGTTACACACTACAAGAACGACGGAACCAGTGCTGTAGTGTTGACAAGGTCCTGGTCATCGGGGTCTTCTGGCAGCGCTTCGGTCGACATCCAGATGGAGGCAGGGGAGCACATACTGGTGTCTGGAACTCTCGCCATGGTCGTTAACCCTGTCAATTCGTTTGACATGAGATTTCCGGTCAGCATTACTGCTCCTCCTGTGCCTGAAACTTCACCAGGGGATAAGCCCCAACCCGGACTAACCTATGACCTCCTGGCCTCTACTGGATTCAAAAGCTTGGGGGACATAGTCAAAGCATTTGTCCAGCTGTTTGGTCTAACCGTCGACGTTAATCCCGTCACAAAGGTAGCAAGAGCATACTCTATGCAGGAGTTTTACAACAGACGAAGTTCGTCCGGGAAGAATTGGTCTGACAAGCTGATAAAAGGAAAGGACACCAAACTTACGTTCCAATTGTCCAGCTATGCCCAGTCCAACGAGATGAAGTTAGAGGATAATAAGGACAACAACGTTACTGACTCGTACAAGTTCAGCATCCCGGACGTCAACCTCCAGCCCACCAAACTCCTGTTCCAAATTGGGTTCTTGGCAGGGCTCAACCAAAGACTCCATGATTCGGACATTACAAATAAGACTCATACACTTGCTAACTACCCTATCTGGACCGTCAATAGAGGTCGGATGGAGAACGGGGAAATGACCGAGACGACTTGGGAGTACAATGTTCTAAGTAAGCCGATGGTCGTCCACATAGATAAGTCTGACTATATGCGGCCCAAGGTGAGGGTAGGCCGCACCCTTACCCAGGTACGACTATACACGGCGTATTTCAAAAAGTTGAATTACTACGTTCCTAAGTACTACGACAAGCTCATCAACAATATACTCAAAAGACCAAAGATCCTACAGGTCCAAATTCTTTTGGACTCGCTCGACATTCAAAGTCTGGACTTGTTCAACCCGATATGGCTGGAAGAGCATGGGTTCTGGTTCTACGTTTCGAAAATAAACAACTTCCAAGCTGGAAAGATACCCAAAGTAGACCTAATACGAATGTGATATGGCCGAAGAACAGAAAAATACAATTTACAACGTCCGTGTAACAGCTGAGGATGCCCTCAAGACGTTAGCCGAATTGAAACTCCGGTCCCAGGAGTTGAGAGACCAGCAGAAGGCTCTCGGCAAAGTAACTGAGGAGAATGCTCAAGAATACTATGCGCTTGACAACCAGATCAAGGCAATCAACAGCGAGGCGAACAAGTACCAGAAGCAAATCCAGAACAACATTAAGCTCCAGAACCAACAGGAGGCAAGTTTAGCAAAACTTAGAACCCAGCTGGCTTTGGACAATGCCGAGTTTGCAGAGCTGGGCAACTCAATGCAGGACGCGGCTCGTAAAGCCGAGCTCGGCAAGCGCATTGCAGAAACCACCGAGGAGCTCAAAGCTCAGGAGGAGGCACTCGGGGACTATCGCCGGTCAGTTGGTAACTACGAGAAGGCAACGGATAACCTGAAACAGGAGCTCAACGACTTGACCGACACTCTGATCCGGATGGCTCAAGCCGGGGATACGAGTTCAGCATCCTTCAAGGAGATGGTCAAGCGAGCTGGGGAGCTCAAGGCGGCAGAGGACACGGTCAATACAGCCATCGACCAGACTGGACGAGGAATCGACACACTGGTCGCTGTCACGGATGCAACTTCGGCAATCACTTCCGTCTACGGTTTATGGACCACAGCCACTCAGGTACTGGGGAGCGAGAATGAGGAGCTCAATGCTATCATGACGAAGATGATAACCATCATCACGGCTCTTTCCTCTTTGTCTTCTCTCCAAGCAGCTCTCTCCAAGACCGAAGCCACTTATCGAGCTGCATCTAACTTGGTTCAGCTGGTTGGCATCAACCAGACTCTCGCCGAGACGAAAGCGATAGCTGCTAAAAATGCCGTACAAGGAGCTAGCAACATCCTCACCAAAGCAGCAGCAGCTGCCACATGGCTTTGGAACGCGGCTTTGGCTGCCAACCCCGTTGTATTGGTGGCAGCAGCAGTGGGCGGATTGGTGGCTGGAGTGGTTGCTCTTACGAACGCATTTAACAGTAACACGGAAGCTCAAGAGAGAGCAACCCGGGCAATGGAGGCATACAATCGAGCTGCCGAAGCCTCCACGTATGTACTGGATCAGATCGAGACCAAGCGGAACACTCTGTCCAAAGCCGAGGAGATCCGGGGCAAGAGAGAAATAGAAAATCTCAAAGCCAATCATGCCACGTCGGAACAGATCGCCGAAGCTCAGCTTAAAACAGCTAACAAGCTCCGCGAGATTGAGATGAGTGCAGCTCGTCAAAGACAGATGGCTGCAATGGATGAGTTCGACTCCTTGAAGAAGGTGATTGCAGCCAAGGAGGAGGAGCTCAACACATGGTCAGGAAGCTTGGCCAAATACAAGGGGGCCAAAAAGGAACTCGACGATTTGAAAGGCCGATACCAAGAACTGTTCCGGACAATCGAGAATGAAGGAGCCGCAATTGCTAACTTGGCTCTTGAGACTGCAATAGCCAACCGGGAGGCTCAGCAGGCCATTGCCGATAAGTCTCTGGAGGTTGCTTTGAAGAACTCGGAAGCCATGCAGAAGATCCGGGAAGACGATCTCAGGTTCCAAACAACATTCCAGTCTACGAACATTGCCATCCGGATGGAGTATGAGAAAAAGCTCTACAAGGCAGCTCAGGATGGAGCCCGGGAACGTCTGGCTCTCCAGAAAGCTCACGGCAAAATTACTAATAAGGAGTATCAGACGGCTCTGAATGCCATGGCTCGGTCTGACAAGCAGTTCTACGAGAACCAAGCCAAACAGCTCAATGACTACCTTGCGGGGGTGAGAGCAAACATATTGGCTGTAGCTTCCGGAGGCACAGTCGATATGCAGATTGCTCAGGTTACTCAGAAGTACCAGGACGCCATGAAGGAGCTGGCCAACATTCAGTCTCCCCAGTTCGTGAGAGGTATGAGCGAGGAGGAATACCAGAAAGAGTATGCCGCTTATGAGCAGTTCCTGGTCAACAGAGCCGAACTCGAGAAACAGATCCAACAAAACCTCCAGGACGAAATCAAAAAGATCCGCGAGGATGCTACCAAACAGCAACTTGACCGGTTCAACCAAACTCTAAACGAACAGTATGCCGAGGACCTCTCGAAGGCAGCGGACAACGAAAGGGAGAAGCTGGAGCTCGAGAATGAGATGCTCCAGAAGCAAATCGAAGCCAGGAAAGCTGCCGGGGAGAAAACCTATGAGCAGGAGGCCCAGCTCCGAGCCAACAATCTTCGTCTCCAGCAAATGGACCTCGACAAGGAGCTCGCTCAAGCCGAGTTAAATCACAAGTCCAAGTATGAGATCAGGAAAAGATATCTGGAGGCAGAGTTGGCAGCAGCTCAAGGAAACGAGGACGCCATTGCTCAGATCCAACTCGAGATGGCTGAGAACGAGGAGGCTTTATGGGAAGAACGGATCGAGAAGCTCCGGGAGTATGCCGAAATGGCATCCGGCTTTGCTAATGCTTTCAATGACTTGGCCAGTGCTCTCGGGGAGCGCCGGGCTCAGGAGGTAGAAGAACAATACAGCCGGGAGGAGCAGGCATTGGCAAACATGTACGCTAATGGCCAAATCACGGAGGCCCAGTACAACGAGAAGAAAGTCAAGATGGAGAAACAGAAGGAGAAGGAGTTGGCCAAAATCGAACGGGAACAAGCTATCCGGGAGAGGGCAATGGGATCCTTCGAGATTGGCATCAATACTGCCATCTCCATCATGGCATCGGCTAAAATGGGATTCCCTTTGGCTATCCCGTTCATTGCAGCAGCTGCGGCTTTGGGAGCAGTTCAGATGGCAGCTCTTTGGGCAGCTCCTCTGCCGAAAGCCGCAAGAGGTAAATACATTGAGGGACCCAGTCATGCCGCTGGAGGAGTGCACATTGAGGCGGAAGGAGGCGAGACCATCATTAACAAGAAGTCGAGCCGCATGTTCCTGCCTCTTCTGTCAGCCATAAACGAACTCGGTGGCGGAGTACCGTTCACTAAAGTTGGATCGGACGGGGGATATGCTATCCGATCATTCGCTGAGGCGTCGGAACCTATGAATCGGCTTGATATGGAGAGGGCAATTCAAAAAGCATTTGGCCAGGTGAGAGTGATTGCTACAATCGAAGATATTCGGAGGGAAGATGCTAACTACGTGCAGATTCAAGACCGGGCTAATTTTTAAATAGTCCAGCACAAATAGGATTTCAATATTTATTAGGAATAATTATGTTTGTATAGAAATAATTTGGCACATGATATTCATCAACTTAAAAGGCGCAATTGACTCCGAAGAGAATCGGGTCATGATGGAGCTTTGGGGAGGGACCTCAGAGATCTGTTCCGTGGAGACCTTCCGCCGGGTACTTGATGAACACCCCGATGAACAGGAGGTGTGCATCAACATTGACTGTGACGGGGGCTCTGTTGAGGAGGGCTTCAAGATTTATGACCTTCTTCGCATGAGTGGGAGGACTATATACACAAATATTGTCGGGGGATGCCACTCGATGGCAGTGTGCATCCTGTTGGCAGCTCCGGCAGAGAACCGGTCGGCAAACAGGAATTGCCGGGCACTCATCCATCGGGTATACATGCCGGTCGGGGATTGGCTCACTTCCGACGATGCTCGTAGCATTGCCGAGGAGCTTGCTCTGGAGGAGGAGGCTATTCTTGACGTGTATGTCGAGAGAACAGGTCAGGACCGGGAACGGCTCCGCAATGTCATGCATGAGGAACGCATCCATGATGCCAAATCACTTCTTGACTTGGGATTCATTTCCAAAATCAATTCATACAACACAAACCAAATTTTTAATGCTATGGCAAAAAACGAAAAAAGCGCTTATGAAAAATTCATGAGCAAGGTCAAGGCATTCCGGAATGGCAAGAAAGGCGCTCCCGCCAATTTTGACTATCTGGATGCTGAGGGTCAGGTCGTTCTCCAGACCGTAGGTGAAGAGGACAATCTGGCCGAAGGTATAGAGGCAACTCTCGCCAACGGCGAGACGTCGGGCACTGTCGTTCTGGAAGACGGTCGGGTGGTTACTGTCGAGGACAACATCGTCACCAGCATCGAGATGGAGGACACCGAGTCTCTCGAGGACCGCGTTGAAGCACTGGAGGCGATGCTCGACGAGGCAACGAACCTCATCAGGGAGCAGGAGAACGAACTCCGCAACCTCCGTGGTAGCAACTACCGCCCGAAGAACCGCAAGACGGTTCTGCCCGGAGGCAAGAAGCCCGAATCCTCGACAGCTGACCTCAAGAACGAAGCCCGCGAAAAGCTCCAGAAGGTCAACGCTGCCAAAAAGATTCTCAAGTAGTCAAACTCAAAAACTTTAGGAACTATGGCAAATAAAAATGGCGGATTCCTTGACATGGATAAGTTCACTTTTTGTGGACGTGTCATTCAGGCAATCTCGGAGATGATTATGGAGGACACCATTCAGGGTCCTGACATCAACTCCATCCACACAGTCTTCCCCGACATCGTCACTAACACCGAGGTGGGTTACATCGGCGAGGGCGGCATGGTCGGCGTGGTCAACACCGGGTGTAACCCGACTCCTCAGCCGTGGAACATCAACACCCGCAAGCTGAAGTGGGAGCCCGGTGTCTGGGAGATCCTTCTGTCCCAGTGTTACACTGACCTCCAACAGTCGGCAACTATTTACTCTCTCCGCACCGGCGTCGACATTCCGGACTTCACGGATACGGACTACATGAACATCGTCATTGAGGTTCTGGAGCGCTCCATTATGGATTTCTGGTACCGCCTGTTCTGGTTCAACGACAAGGACGCCAAGAACGTTACCGACAGCGGTATCATTACGGATGGTCTCGACCCGAAATTTTTCACCATCATCAATGGTTTCTGGAAACAGATTACCGCCCAGGCTACAGCCAATCCGTCCCAGCGCGGAGCAACAATTACGGAAAATGCCGGGGCATCTTACGCAGCTCAGAAGCTTACTCCGGACAAGGCCGAGAAATACATTCAGTCGGTCGTGTTCAGTGCCCCGCTTCTGCTCCGTCAGCAGTCTGACAAATTTATCCTCGTTACCCAGTCTGTCTACGATGCCTATCAGCAGTTTCTTATGGACGCTTGCTGCCTCGAGTCGGCTCGCTTGGCTCTGCTGAATGGCATGGAGGCTCTCAGCTTCAATGGCATCCCTGTCATCGCAATGCCCATCTGGGACAAGATTATCGCTACGTCGGAAGACACTGGCACGAAGCTCAACAATCCCCATCGAATTCTCTTCACCTCGAAGAGCGTGCTCGGCATAGGTGTTGATGCAATCGACAGCTTCGAGAAGATGCGGATCTGGTACGAATACAAAGACCGCGTAGTCTACGTAGAACTCATGGGTCGGGCGGATGCCAAGCTCACTAACCCGGATCTGTTCTCGGTAGGTATCTAATCCTTAAAAATCTAAGAAAATGGCAGGACTTGATTGTTCTAAAATCAAAACAGGATTCATCAACCAGGTGTGTGGTAAGCCGGCAATCGCCGGCACCACCGCCAGGGTGATTCTCCTCAGCTACTCGGACGTCGACAAATCGAAGTCTGTTGTAACTGACAACATTATCTCTTCGCTCATCCTTAAGACCGGTGCCACTGGTTACGAAGTCGACTCGCTGCCCAACGCAACTGTAGGCTCGGACACCATCAATGCTGGCACGTACCTCAAGACTCACCAGCACAACGTAGTTGTCCGAATCTTCAAGAAGTCGGAAGCAGCCAAGAAGTTCGTAAACGGCCTGACCAATGCCCGCGTCATCGCTATCGTCGAGAACAACGACACCGGAGACAGAGGGGACACCAAGTACGAGGTGTATGGCTGGGACTCGGGTCTGGAGCTCACCGAAATCACTGTCACTACCGAAATGACCGACGGCGTCGCATACCAGGTAACTCTGGCCAACGGCACCATCGCTCAGGAAGGTTCGCTCCCGATGAGCCTCTTCGACACGGACGAAGCCACCACTGACCTCATAGTTGATGGTCTTCTGACCAAAGGACCTAAACCGTAGCACTCATGACTGACATGCTCGAAAGACTGAGAGCTTACCAATCCAAGTATGGGTCCCTGAAAGGCGAAGCCTATCGGGCCCATACATTGGAATTGGAAAAGAACCCCGCTCTCCATCGAGAAGTAGATGAACTTTCTCGATACTTTTTGAATAAGTCAGTTTCCCGATGCGGCTTCTGCCTGATCGAAGCCGACTTAGCATTAAGACGAATAACAGAACAACAAATGAAAAATGTAGCACACCCCGATTACGAACTCAGAGCAGGTACTCTGCTCCATGACCCGATCAACAAAGAGTTCAGCAAGATCCTCACCCCGAGGAACATCACGGAGGATCTTTGCTTGTATCACATCGCATTCAACAAGGATGCTCTTTCGTACTTCACCCGGGTCCCCGAAGACCTGAACGACCGACTGGAGAAATTCATGTCTCGTTATGGCAAGGAGATGCCGGACAAGGACGTGGAAATCAAAAAGCGTCAGGCTCAGGTCCTGAGCAAGCAGATCGATTCTGTCAAAGCCGAACTCGAAGAGCTGAACAAGAAACAGATCGAGCTGAACGCCAAGCTCGATGAGTACTCCAAAGCCATGGAGGCAATCCATGCCATTCTCGACTCGGCATCCGCCGAGGAGAAGACCGAGGAGAAGACCGAGGAGAAGACCGAGGAGAAGACCGAGGAGAAGACCGAGGAGAA
>OGPV01001532.1_pt1 | contig 15359 bp, 16 predicted proteins | sample 1553001 | NCBI WGS metagenome assembly OGPV01 (sample SAMEA2580268, study PRJEB22360) | human gut metagenome | biome: human gut; feature: human-associated habitat; material: faeces | place: Denmark | collected 2008/2010
TGTCAGGACTGCATAGGTTCGAAAGAGGGATGTGACTTTTGCTTAAGGTGGAAAAAGTGAAAACATTAAACTGCATTAGTTGGAGGGGATTGAGAGAATAGTGGAAGACAAAAAAAGAATCGAATGGATAGATATTCTGAGAGCGTTTGCAATTCTGGCAGTGATTTTATGCCATGCAACAGAAGGAATATATAAATTGAATATAGAGTCTGTAACATCTATGTCAATTATGTCAAAATTTACTGCGTTTACAGGATTTACGCTAGGCAGAACCGGAGTTCCTGTGTTCCTTATGATATCTGGATACCTTTTGCTAGATAGAGAATATGATAAGACACGAACAATAAGGTTTTGGAAAAATAACTGGCTCAAGCTTTTGTTATGTACAGAAATTTGGTTTTTTGTATATGAGTTATTTTTGAATTGCTTTTTTTATCAGAAATTGGAGCTAGGAACGATAATTGAAGATTTGCTTTTTGTTCATAAAGTAAATATGGGACATGTCTGGTACATGCCGATGATCCTAGGTATGTATGTACTCATACCGTTTGTGGCCAGTGCATTGAAATCGTTTGATGTAAGCGTGTTAAAATTTCCTATAGTTTTTTTCTGTGCAATAGCATTTGGCTATCCCTTTGTTAATGTTGTGAATAATGCTTTTCAAGGGGAACCACTTTCATTGCAATTATCAACAGGTTTCAGTGGTGGTGCGTATGGCTTATATATGGTGCTAGGGTATATGGTAAAAAAAGGTGCGTTTAAGAATATTAAAACATCTTTAGTTGTTGTTACAGGTATTGTATCTTTTGCTTGCGCGGTTGGATTTCAGATATGGGCATATTCAAGAGGATGTGTATATAATGTGTGGTATGATTGCCCATTTATTATGATTGCTGCCCTTATGTTTTTTGAATGTGGCTCAAGAATAAAAAGGGTTCGGCTGTATGGTGCAGTAAAATTGGTATCGTATTATTCCTTTCCTCTGTATTTGATTCATTTTATGATTAGATTATTATTGCTAAGATATATGGCGGATATAGAAATGATGAGATGTATAAAGGTGTTAGTTGTCTGGACGGTAAGCTTTGTTGCCAGTTTGATGATAGCGGTTATAATAAATAAGATACCTAGAGTAGGAAAGTTGGTTTTAAATACCAAATGACTGGTAAATATAGAGTAAAAATAGGAATGGAGATTAGGCCCCTCCATTCCTATTTGTTTGCGCTATGAAGCCGATGCTCACAATAAGTGTCACAGCCTCAATGACAGGTGCCACGAGCCACAGACTGCTGCCTCCGAAGATAAGCGGAAAAACGATGATACACACGCTGCTTAAGATAATGTTCCTCAGCAGGGATATGCACAGCGACTGTCCGGTCTTCAGCACCGCCTGAAGATAGTAGGAGGTCATCAGGTTTATACCAAAAGGAATAAATGCAAAGAAGTATGCCCTTATGCCAAAGTCGGTAATCACGCCAAGAGTATCGTTCATATCTATAAATATACCGCAGACGGTCCTCGGGAAAAGAATTCCGGCTAAAGAGAAAACCGCTCCCATAATAAGGATGGTGGTATATGCTTTTTGATCGCAGCTATTCTGTCGGTATTTCCCGCTCCGTGATTTGTCGATATGACAGGCTGGACGGACTGTCCAACTCCTGTGAAAAGAGAGTTAAATAAAATGACACAGTTTGATACCACGCTGTATATGGAAAGCGCTGCATCTCCACAGTATTTCAGTATCTGTATGTTGAACAGCAGCACTATAAATCCATTTGCAAATTCATTGAAAAAGCTCGGGATACCGGCTGCCACGATATTCTTCATGCTGTTCAGGATCCTGTGTGGCATTATGAAACGCAGCCCATTCTTCTTGCTGAGAAAATGCGATGAGGCGACAAGTACCTGAGGCAAGTGCAGCTCCGCCGATTCCCTGCTTCAGTGGGAATACCAGTACAATGTCCATCACGATATTGAACACTCCACCTAGCAGGACGCCTGCCATGGCGCGGCCCGGATCATTGTCAGCCCTCACAAATATAGCTACGAAGTTGGAAAATACTGCAACCGGCAGGAACATATTTATATAGTGCATGTATGACATGGCATATGGGTATAGAGTGGCATTTGCTCCCATGAGTCTAAGCAGTGATGGCATACATGTTCCGTACAGTATCCACATCAGTGCGGTGATTGCCGCGATCATCATGAATGACACAGTGAAGTAACGGTTAGATTTCACTGTGTTGCCACTTCCTCTGTGCACGCTCATCTGTACTGATCCACCTACGCCAAAGAGAATTCCGGTTGACATAAGTATGCACAGTAGAGGCGTTGTGATGCTCAGAGCGGCCAGGGCATCAGTTCCAACACCTTTGCCGATGACGATGGCATCAGTCAGGGTGTATATGGACATGACCATGGCACTTCCAAGGGAAGGAATGAGGAATTTGAAGTAAAGCTTTTTCAGATCGTCTCTTAACAGGTCCATTTGTAAATCTCCTTAACAAAAATAGTTTATAATTGAAAATCATTGAAAATCGGAAAGGCACATGATCGCGGGGACACATTAACCTGCCAGCCGCATAAAAAAAGAGCCAGATAAGACAAAGTATCTTATCTGGCTCATGAAAATTCTGATATGTTTTTATCGCGATTCATGTTCCATCCGGGATTCCTGCATCTGCAGAACACCTTGCAAGGTATATTAATATTCAACATACCGTCCGACTTGTGTTATTATAACAGGAGGCATAAAAATGTCAAGGATTAATAAGGGGGTATTATGGAGTATAGAGTGACAGATGCAAATGATATAGATATGCTGATGGATGTCAGATTGTCCATGCTTAGGATAGTCAATGATCTTCCTGCTGATTACATATTTGATGATGAATTGGTGGTGAGCAGCAGAAGGTATTTTCTTGAGGGTGATCAGACAACAGTTGTAGCTGTCAATGACGGAAGATGTGTGGCGTGTGCCAGTATGTCTTATATTGAAATAATGCCAACATTTTCTCACTCATCAGGAAAGAGAGCACATCTCATGAATGTATATACAGAAGAGCACTATCGGAGAAGAGGAATCGCCAAGCATCTTGTGAATATGCTTATAGGGGATGCGCGTGCACATGGCGCCACGGAGATAAGCCTTTATGCCACAGAAAGCGGCAGACCGCTGTATGAGTCTATGGGATTTAAGGCATCTGAGGAGTGCATGGTTATAGATATACAGCAATTATGATGCTTTGGATAATATACGGTTTACATACATATATTTACGGAGACAGACGGAGACAGGCATAGATATAGATATGGAAGTAAGAGATAGCATAGAAAAAAGACGCAGTATTAGAAAGTTTAAAGATATCCCAGTGGAGCCGGCGATTATAAGACAGCTTATCGAGGTGCGGCGATCCAGAACCTGTTGCAGAGAATCCGGAGATGCGACCTGGAAAGAAAATGGATGAAGTGCTGGAATACAGATAATTACAACAAGGAGGACGTACAGCCGTGTCACTGGAAAAGGCAGAAAAGTTTCTTGAAGATAAAGGATATGGAGACAGGATCATACTTATAGACGCTCCGACGGCAACTGTTGCCATGGCTGCGGAGGCGCTTGGAGTTGAGCCGGGCATGATCGCTAAGACCATGGCGTTCATACAGGATGACAAGATAGTACTCATACTCACCGAGGGCATAGCCAGAGTTGACAATAGGAAATATAGAGACAGATTCCACGTCAAGGCGAAGATGGTGCCATTTGATAGCGTGGAGGAGCTTGTCGGACATGCACCGGGCGGAGTGTGTCCATTTGGCATAAATCCGGGGATAGATATATACCTTGATGAGAGCCTCAAGAGATACGAGAGGGTTTTTCCTGCGGCGGGCAATGACCACAGTGCAGTGAATCTCACCATCTCTGAGCTTGAGGATGCATCTGGGGCTGCCGGCTGGGTTGATGTGTGCAAGGAGCCGGAGAAGTAAGCTGTTAATCAGGTTAATATGAGTCTGCGGATGGTGCTTATTATACGAATTAAGTATTTGGGAAAGGAAGAATGGGTGTATGGACATAACGATGCTTGGAACAGGAAGTGCACTTGTGACAGAGTGTTATAATACATGCTTTGTGCTGTCAGATGGAGACGAACATTTTCTAGTGGATGGCGGCGGTGGTAACGGCATACTGTCACAGCTTAAGAAAGCGGGTTTTAACTGGCAGGACATGAGGACAATATTTGTGACGCATAAACATGTGGATCATATACTCGGCGCGGTGTGGATGATCCGCATGATATGCCAGCATATGAAAAAAGGTTCGTATGAAGGCGAAGCCGTTATATACGGACATGACGAGGTCATCGCTTTACTTAGGGAGATGGCAATGCAACTTCTTAATAAGAAGGAGACAGTATATATTGGTGACAGACTTCATCTGGTTGAGGTGAATGACGGCGATACGAAAGAGATAATGGGCAAAAAGGTCACATTTTTTGATACTGGTTCAACTAAGACAAAGCAATTTGGATTCTGTATGGATATGGGTGATGGCGCGAAAATTACGTGCTGCGGAGACGAGCCTTACAATGATTGTGAGGAGAAGTATGCGAGAGGCAGCAAATGGCTGCTCCATGAGGCATTCTGCCTGTATTCCGAGGCGGATATATTTGATCCATACGAGAAACATCACTCAACAGTCAAGGATGCCTGTGAACTTGCAGAAAAGATTGAAGTTCAGAATCTGTTGCTATATCATACAGAGGATAAAAATATAACACATAGAAAAGGATTGTACGTGGCAGAGGGCAAAAGGTATTACAGTGGCAACCTGCATGTGCCAGATGATTTGGAGAAAATAAGACTTTAGAGATGGGCAGGAAAGAATATAGTCAAAATCTGAGAGAAATTAGAAGATGAATGACTTTCTTGAACAATAGAATTGTTTGAAAATTCAGGCAACTAGAAAAGAGTTTGCTAAAGATAGGCGATAAAAAGGAGAGATCGAAATGTACAATCCAATAAAAGAACTGACTAAGCGGGAATGGCTTATCTGGCTGAGTTCCCTGGCTATAGTGCTGGTGTCGAATCTTCTCACTGCAGATCTGGACATACTCACACTTGCGGCGGCACTCATAGGTGTGACATCGCTTATATTTGCGGCAAAGGGAAATGTGTGGGCGCAGATATTGATGGTCGTATTCAGCATATTATACGGTATCATATCCTTCAGGTTCCGTTATTGGGGGGAGATGATAACCTACCTCGGGATGACGATGCCGATGGCGGTGTGGTCAGCCATAACATGGTTTAAGAATCCATCGGAGGGCAACAGCAGTGAGGTAGCCATACAGAAACTGACACGCAGGCATGTGATATGGCTCACTGTCAGCACGGTGCTTGTAACGGTTGTATTCTACTATATACTCATGATACTTGACACGCCGAATATAGTATTCAGCACAATATCCATAGTCACAAGTTTCCTGGCGGCTGCGCTCACCATGCTGAGATCGTCATACTATGCGGTGGGATATGCGGCAAATGATGTAGTACTCATAGTATTATGGGTTCTCGCATCTTTTGAGAATCCGTCATATATTCCTGTAGTTGTAAACTTCGTCATATTCTTTGTGAACGACATGTATGGATTTGTGAGCTGGAAAAAGAGAGAAGTGAGGCAGGCTGTGGATATGTAGCAGATAAAGGAGGTGCAATTTGCAACATAAATAGACAGTAGTACAATGTTTAAAGTGCTGACAGCTATATGCCCATAACTGTCAGCACCATAATCTGATTATTATTGCTGAATATCGGCAATATACACTGTTTTGATGTATACATAGTGCGCTGCCAGACAGAACGATATAATAATAAATAGAACATAAGTGAAATCTTATCATAATAGGAGGACGCATAGATGAATATAAACATAAGAGAGTACATGGCAGCAGATGCAAAGTCAGCATCAGAGATCTGGAACCAGGTTGTGGATGATGGCGTGGCATTTCCACAGGAGGAAGTCCTGACACCGGAATCAGGAGATGCATTTTTCAAAGAGCAGACATATACCGGTATCGCCGAGAACTCAGAGAGTGGTGAGGTGGTAGGACTCTACATACTTCATCCGAACAACGTGGGAAGATGCGGACATATATGTAACGCCAGCTATGCCGTGAGACGCGATATCCGCGGTGAGCACATAGGAGAAAAGCTTGTGCTTGACTGTATATCCATGGCAAAGAAGAAAGGCTTTAGAGTGCTCCAGTTCAATGCCGTAGTAGCATCAAATGTACATGCACTCCATCTGTATAAAAGGATTGGTTTTACTCCGCTGGGAGTCATACCGGGAGGCTTCAGAATGCCGGATGGACATTACGAGGATATCATTCCGCACTATTATGACCTTAGAAAAGATGCAGATCAGTAATGAGTTGCAGCATATGGTGTAACATCACAGAAAAATATGTTGATGTTACGATCTGACAGCGGTATACTTGTTGTCAGAGAATTGGATAGTATATGGGGAGCTGGCGAGTTAGCCGGCTGAGAGGAGGCTGAACGCTTCGACCCACAACCTGATGCGGATAATGCCGCCGTAGGGATACGTTTGATACATACATAATGATGTAAGAAAGAAGAGACGCATTCCTGTGTCTCTTTTTATTTTCATAAGGAGGGGCCCACGTAAGTGGGAGGATTCCTTGTGAAGTACGCAGACGCCGCGCGTAAGCGCCTTTCATGCGTCTGCTCCTTTATAAGGAGGGGCCCACGTAAGTGGGAGGATTCCTTGTGAAGAGTGGAAGCGCACTGATGTGCGCGCAGGTCATCAAGCGGTGCTTGACGACATATTACGCAGACGCCGCGCGTAAGCGCCTTTCATGCGTCTGCTCCTTTATAAGGAATAATCTACATGAGTGGGATATTCCTAAAGTGGCTGATTGGGGGCACCACCTTCCGCCACTATAAAAGTGTAAGAGAAACAAATATTAGATCTGGAACAGATTTATAAAGCCGGATCAGATTGGAGGAACAGATGAGAAATTACACAACACAGATGGACGCAGCAAGAAAAGGCATAGTAACTCCTGAGATCGAGAAAGTTGCCGAGAAAGAGCATATGTCCACTGAGGCGCTGATGAAACTGGTAGGAGAGGGTAAGGTAGCGATACCTGCCAATAAGAAGCACACATGCTTAAACCCAGAGGGAGTTGGAAGCATGCTGAGGACCAAGATCAATGTCAACCTCGGTGTGTCAAGAGACTGCAAGGATTATGGTATCGAGATGCAGAAGGTTATGAGTGCTGTCGAGATGGGAGCAGAGGCGATCATGGATCTGTCAAGCCACGGCAATACACAGCCGTTCAGACAGAAGCTCACTTCAGAGTGTCCGGCTATGATAGGAACTGTGCCGGTATATGACAGCGTTATCCACTATCAGAGAGATCTTGCGACACTGACAGCACAGGATTTCATCGATGTGGTACGTCTCCACGCGGAGGATGGAGTTGACTTCGTGACTCTCCACTGCGGAATAACAAGAAAGACGATCGAACAGATCAAGAAACATAAGAGAAAGATGAATATAGTCAGCCGTGGCGGCAGTCTTGTATTTGCATGGATGACCATGACAGGCAATGAGAATCCGTTCTACGAGTATTTTGACCAGATCCTTGATATATGCGAGGAATACGATGTGACAGTATCACTTGGAGATGCATGTCGTCCGGGATGTCTTGCGGACGCAACGGATGTATGTCAGATAGAGGAGCTTGTCAGACTTGGAGAGCTGACAAAGCGCGCGTGGGATCATAACGTACAGGTTATGGTTGAGGGCCCTGGTCATGTGCCACTCAATCAGATTGCAGCCAACATGGAAGTTCAGAAGACACTCTGTATGGGCGCACCATTCTACGTACTTGGACCTCTTGTCACAGATATAGCACCGGGATACGATCACATCACAAGTGCCATAGGCGGAGCAGTCGCAGCCATGAACGGTGCAGCATTCCTCTGTTACGTCACACCAGCAGAGCACCTTGCCCTGCCAAATGTAGAAGATGTCAAGCAGGGAATCGTCGCATCCAAGATAGCAGCCCATGCGGCAGATATAGCAAAGGGAATACCTGGAGCGAGGGATATAGATGACAAGATGGCGGATGCGAGACGTGTCCTCGACTGGGATGCACAGTTTGCATGTGCCATAGATCCTGAGACCGCAAAGGAGATCAGGGACAGCAGGAAGCCTGATGACGAGTACAGCGACACGTGCAGTATGTGCGGCAAGTTCTGTGCTGTCAGATCGATGAACAAGGCGCTGTCAGGGGAATACATAGATATACTGTAATTACCAAGAAACTTAAAATATAAAAAGATCCGGCAGTATATGTCCATCTCGGCATGTACTGTCGTTTTTATATGCATAAAAATATATGGAAATAAGTACAAAAAAACGGGTGTTCAGCCGAAGATGTTTACTATTTTGCCTATTGTAATGCCGGGTGAACGAGTTTAGAATAAAACCGAAAACAGGAGTAAATTATAGAAAAGAAGGGAAAAAAGTGAACAAAGATCTTACTGTGGGAAGGCCTGAATCCGTGCTTTGGAGATTCTGCCTGCCACTTTTCGGAAGTGTGATATTTCAGCAGCTCTATAACATAGCGGACAGCTTTGTGGCGGGGCAGTTCATAGGAGAAAATGCTCTGGCGGCGGTCGGCAACAGCTATGAGATAACACTTATTTTCATAGCATTTGCATTTGGATGCAATATAGGCTGTTCGGTCATAGTATCCCAGCTGTTCGGGGCAAAGAAATACAGCGAGATGAAGACTGCGGTCTGGACTACTCTCATAGCAAGCGCGGTACTTGTGGCGGTTCTCATGCTGGTTGGATTCCTGCTTGGAGAGAGACTGCTGGCACTTATTGATACCCCGGATGAGCTGATGAGAGATTCGCTTACTTATCTGAACATATACATATTGGGCGTGCCATTTTTGTTCTTCTACAACATAGCGACAGGAATATTCTCTGCGCTGGGCGACTCGAGAACACCGTTCATATTCCTTGCCATCTCATCGGTGTCCAACATAGCCGTTGATATACTGTTTGTAAAGACATTTGAGATGGGGGTAAATGGAGTTGCGTGGGCTACATTCATCTGTCAGGGCGTGAGCGCTGTACTTGCGATAATAGTTGTGTTCAGACGCCTGACAGCAGTTCGCACTGAGGGGAAGGTCCGTGTATTTTCGGGAAGCATGCTGGGCAAGATAGCAGTCATAGCCATACCGAGCATACTTCAGCAGAGCTTTATCTCAGTTGGAAATATAATTATTCAGAGCGTCATCAATGGATTTGGAGCCTCTGTCATAGCGGGCTATGCGGCGGCTGTAAAGCTCAACAATCTCGTCATAACGTCATTTACAACACTTGGAAATGGAATATCCAACTATACCGCACAGAATCTTGGCGCGGGTAAGATCGACAGGATAGGACAGGGACTTAAAGCTGGAATAAAACTCATATGGGGACTATGCATACCATTTGCGGTTTTGTACTTCTTCTTTGGCCGTTATGGCATGTATCCATTTATGGAGAATAGGACAGGACTTGCCCTTGACACGGGAGTCACGTATCTCAGGATACTGGCGCCGTTCTACTTTGTAGTATCGGCAAAACTTGTAGCTGATGGAATACTAAGGGGAACAGGCATGATGGGCAGATTCATGACATCGACGTTTACGGATCTGATACTCAGAGTGGTGCTGGCGATAGTGCTGTCAAGAGTTATAGGTTCCGCCACAGGAATATGGCTTGGCCGATAGGCTGGACTATAGCAACAGTTATGTCACTGTTATTCTGTGTGAATGGTATTAAGAAGCTGAAAAGAGAAAAAACAGGGAGGATAGAATAGATGACAGATAAAATGACTCAGAAGAGCCATGAAGATATGAGTAAAGAAATAAACAAAGATGGTGTGGCGGTGCGTACACGGGGATATCATATATGGAGAGTTATATTCTGTATAATAGGCGTGCTGGGAATGCTGATGTTCATATATCCGGTGTTCAGAGGTTGCCATGTGAATATAGGAACCCTGCTGGGAACAGGCGTGTTTGCACTTCTCACATTGTATGGAGTATTCAGGGCAAAGATAGACAAATCTGTCAGAAAGCTTTGGGATAAAAAAGCAGGAAAGATATGCTTAAGTTTCGTGCTTGCACTTGTCACTGCTGCGCTTGCCCTTGTTGTGGTCATCACTTATCACATGGTCTATGCGGCTTGTGTAAAGCCTAAACAGGATGCCACAGTCGTAGTGCTCGGATGCGCAGTTAGAGGCGGTGGACCAAGCCTTATGCTGAGGGAGAGACTTATAGCAGCACAGGATTATCTTGATGAGACCCCGGAGGCTGTATGTGTTGTGTCCGGTGGACAGGGCGCAGATGAGAGCATGTCGGAAGCTCAGTGCATGTATGAATACCTTACAGAGCACGGAATTGCTCCGGAGAGAATATATATGGAAGACAAGTCCACGTCCACAAGGGAGAACATAAAGTTTTCGGCTGAGATCATCAGACAGAACGGACTGCCGGACAAGATGAATATAGTGACAAATGAATTCCACGAGTACAGGGCAAAGCGTATAGCGGACAAACAGGGCATAGAAACGGGCTCCATAGCCGGAAGCACTGCATGGTGGCTGCTTCCGACATACTATGTCAGGGAGATGGCAGGCATACTGTATGAGTGGATCAGTGGCTGATACGTGGACAGGTGCGCTGCAAGGCGGACAAAGTGAATACAATGATCCGCCGGACACCCATGCAGGTATATTTGGTCGAAATGCACAGATAACCTTGAAAAAACCTTGTAATATTTCTTGAAAAATGCATGTAAAAACGTACTTCTAAATAGAAGAAATTATGTTATAATGGCTCTGTATGATACAAATACAGTATCCAGTTAAAAGGAGAATGAGATGAACAAATTAGAACTTCAGAAAAAAGCTGTAGAAGTTCGCAAGGGCATTGTTACAGGTGTATACAATGCAAAGAGCGGACATCCAGGCGGCTCATTATCAGCAGCAGACCTGTTTACTTATCTTTATTTCGAGGAGATGAATGTGGATCCTAAGAATCCTGAGGACGAGAATCGTGACAGATTCGTGCTCTCAAAGGGACACACAGCTCCGGGCTACTACGCAGCACTTGCGTTAAAAGGCTTTTTCCCAATAGAAGACTTAAAGACACTCAGACATGTTGGATCTTACCTTCAGGGACATCCTGACAAGAAGCACACTCCAGGAGTGGATATGTCATCAGGATCACTGGGACAGGGGCTTTCAGTTGCAGTAGGTATGGCACTTGCAGCAAAGATGCAGGGCAAGGATTACAGAACATACTGTCTCTGCGGTGATGGAGAGATCCAGGAGGGACAGATATGGGAGGCAGCTATGTTCGCAGGACATAGAAAGCTTGACAATCTGTGCGTTATAGTAGATAACAACAATCTTCAGATTGACGGAACGGTTGAGGATGTATGTTCACCATATCCTATAGATGAGAAGTTCAAGGCATTCAACTTCCATGTTATCAATATCAATGGCAATGACTTTGACGAGATCGACAGGGCATTTGCTGAGGCAAAGTCCCACAAGGGTGAGCCTACAGCGATCATCGCCCACACGATCAAGGGCAAGGGTGTATCATTCATGGAGGACAAGGCCGGCTGGCATGGAAAGGCTCCGAATGAAGAAGAGTATAAGATCGCCATGGAAGAACTTGAGAAGGAGGCTGCAGCATTATGATAGAGAATAAAGCAATCGCAACCAGAGAGAGCTATGGCAATGCCTTAGTAGAGATCGCAAAGGAGCATGATGATCTTGTTGTTTTAGATGCAGACCTTGCAGAGGCAACCAAGACAGTTATTTTTAAGAAAGCTTATCCTGAGCGACACGTTGACTGTGGCATCGCGGAGGCGAACATGGCAGGAATAGCTGCCGGAATGTCAACATGCGGATATGTTCCATTTATGAGTTCATTTGCAATGTTCGCTGCAGGACGTGCATTTGAGCAGGTGAGAAATACCATCGGCTACCCACATCTGAATGTGAAGATCGGTGCAACCCACGCAGGAATCTCAGTAGGTGAGGATGGAGCAACACATCAGTGCTGTGAGGATATCGCACTCATGAGAGAGATACCAGGCATGGTTGTCATTAACCCATGTGATGATGTAGAGGCAAGAGCAGCAGTGAAAGCTGCATACGAGTATGTTGGACCTGTATATCTCAGATTTGGAAGACTGGCAGTTCCAGTACTCAATGATGAGAGCACATACAAGTTTGAGATCGGCAAAGGGGTTAAGCTCAAGGACGGCAAGGACATATCTATCATAGCTACAGGACTTTGTGTATCTGAGGCTGTGAAGGCTGTGGATATGCTCGCTGCTGACGGTATAGATGCTGAACTCATCAACATCCACACTATCAAGCCTATCGATGAGGATATCATCGCTGAGACAGCTCAGAAGACAGGAAGAGTGTTCACAGTTGAGGAGCACTCCATCATAGGTGGTCTCGGAAGTGCTGTTGCAGAGGTGCTTGCTGAGAAGTGTCCTACAAAGCTGACAAGGATCGGTGTGAGAGATACATTTGGTGAGTCAGGCCCTGCAAAGGAACTGCTTCACAAGTATGAGCTTGATGCCGAGGGTATCTACAAGCAGATCAAGGCTGCGCTGTAATCCTAATGTGATCATTTGGAGACATAACAGAGAACACAAGATAAATAGCTGATACTAAATATCTGTGAAAGATATAGAGAGTTATATACAGATGGGGGAGCCTGCCGGTGGCAGGCTCTTTCCATATATACATATGAACTGTCAGATGGGCGGTAGACACTGCAGACATCCGGCAGATTCTGTGATTTACATACACAGGGGCTGAAGACCAGATGAAACTGGGAACTTTACAGAAAAGAGGTAGGAATCATATGGGCAGAGAGTATGTAGAGGAGCTTAAGAACCGCGTGTTGAATGGTGGAGCGGAGATCACATATGATGAGGCTCTAAAGCTTGCAAATGAGGATTTGGATATACTGGCGGCTTCAGCAAATGAGATAAGAGAGTATTTCTGCGGAGATCGGTGCGATGTGTGTTCGGTCATAAGCGTGAAGGAGGGCAGATGCACAGAGAACTGTAGATACTGTGCACAGTCCAGGATAGCGAAGAAGGATATACCAGAGATAAATCTGCTTGGTAATGAAGCGGTTACTGAGGGTGCATCGATTGACTATGACAAGGGAAGCTTCAGGTACTGCCTTGTGGCTGAGGGCAGGAGACTTTCAAAGCGGGAGGTTGAGCTTGCTGAGAAAACGGTCAAGGATATACACGACAATGTGGATATCAACATATGCGCGTCATTTGGCCTGCTGGATCAGGATGACTTTACGAAGCTTAAGGGTGCGGGACTTACAATGATACACAATAACCTTGAGACATCACCTGCATATTTTCCGGAGGTGTGTACCAGTCACACACAGGAACAGAAGAAGGCGACAATACGCGCTGCAAAGGCTGCGGGACTCATGGTGTGCAGTGGCAGTCTGTTCGGCATGGGCGAGACACTTGAGGACAGGGTGGCACTTGCATTTGAACTCAGAGAGCTTGGCGTGGATTCGGTTCCGATGAACCTCCTCAATCCGAGGGAGGGAACGCCGTTCTATGACAAGACACCTCTCACTGAGGAGGAGTACGTCAGAACGATAGCGGTATACAGATTTGTCATGCCAAAAGTCATGATAAGGCTTGCGGCCGGAAGAGGAAGATATGAGGACAACGGCGAGGCTGCACTTGCAGCCGGGGCAAATGCGGTCATAAGCGGTGACTTCCTGACCACCGATGGCACATCATTTGACCTTGACTTTGACATGATAAGAAGAAACGGATTTGTCACGGACAGAAAACATTCATAGACATTAGTGGGTGCTCCGTGCGCAAGGCAATTGGATGAGAAGAATTAACTGCACGCAAATAAGAGAATATAACAGGAAGAATAAGTTTTAGAAGGAGAATTATATGAAGATTTATGACAGGATCATGGGACTTGGAACAAAGATGACAGACATGGATGCATCCACATATCAGGGCGCATTCATAGGCAAGATATCCTACACAGTAGACAGAGAGAAGGCAGAGGCTGCCGATAGCATCACATATGAGTATGGTGATGTTAAGGAGAACGCATTCATGTACATACTCTCTATCCTTGGAAAGGTAGAGGGAGAAGAGACTCCTGTTGAGAAGATGACCATCACACTCGTAAAGGCATCAGACAAGGAGAAGGAGATCAAGAGAGTGGAGAAGACGGATTATGAGGACGAGAAGCCATTCCACACATTTACAAAGGAAGAGGTTTATGCATTCAGCAAGGAGACAGGAGACGAGAATAAGATCCACCTCACAGACCATCCTGTAGTTCAGGGAATGTTGCTCCTCCGCACAGCAGCATGTGCACACGAGGACCTGAAGAGACTTGACGTTAAGTTTGTAGAGCCTTCATACGCAGAGGAAGAGCTCATGTGGGGCAGCAATGGCAGAGAGCTTGTGCTTTATGCAGATGGCTATGTAAAGGCTTCATTCAAGGTTGTGAAATAGTTTCCGCTAACAGACGATCATTATGATAGATACAAAATAGGCGTCATACCTGATCAGGTATGATGCCTATTTTGTTGTTTGAATTCAGACTAGTTTATTCTTATGAAATCGGATCTTACATATCCGGTGTATTTCTTTGAGCCCTTGGTGTAAGTGATCTTATACCACGCATTCTTGCCGGAATATTTGCAGCCGCTGATCTTGACCTTTGATCCTCTGGCAAGTTCCCGGATGATACGTTTGTTGGTTCCTGCCCCTGCCCTGAGACGGACCTGGCTGTCAATGACTGTTCCGCTCAATGAGCTGGCTTTTGCGGGAGCTTTTGAAATGTCGCCATATACTATCGAACCATTGACATTCTTATATGCAAGAATCCTGTAGCCGAAGCCACTCTTCAAAGCAGGAAGTATACAACTGGTTGTTTTGTAAGAGGATATTTTCTTTACTCTTGTGTATTTGTTATGGGCAATATCATATTTGTATATGATGTAGCCGGATACATTTGAAAGCTTCTGCCAGTGCAGACAGCGATACGAACCGAGAGGAGTATACTTAAATGAAGATGTAAAGGTTCGTGGCTTTGTACATTTGCTGAACTCCAGGCGGTTGCTGTACATAATCACACCGTTGTATTCATAATACGCCCTCACACCGAATTTGTATGTTGTGGCGGGGGGAAGGCCGGGAAAGGTATAAATTTCAAGAATATA
>OGPV01001533.1_pt1 | contig 15356 bp, 10 predicted proteins | sample 1553001 | NCBI WGS metagenome assembly OGPV01 (sample SAMEA2580268, study PRJEB22360) | human gut metagenome | biome: human gut; feature: human-associated habitat; material: faeces | place: Denmark | collected 2008/2010
CGGATGGTGAGGAACCCGCGTTCGGCTTTGCCGTTGCGGTTAGCCGTGGGAGTGAAGTCGGCTGTACCGGCTTCATCCGTCACCATGACGCCGATGGCCGAGCCTACGGGGAGAACCGTACCGTCAACGGCCGTTTTGGTCTGAGTGTTGATCGAGGTCAGCACCTTGAGCTGCTGGGACTGGCCCGGAGTGGGTTCATCCCCGTTTCCTCCATTTTCGCTCTTGCTGCAGGCTACAACAGCGGTAGCTGCAAGCGCCAATGCAAAAATTTTCTTCATAATGAATTTTGTTAATTAAAAAGGTGAATAAATAGTTGTGTTACTGTTTTTTGTTTTTTGTTTCTGTGTTCGTAATCGTTACGTTATCTTTCATCATAGGCAGCGTACTTTTAGCACGTTATCTTAAACTATATTTCATGGCAGCCGTCCGGCTACCGGGGTTATCGTCATCCGGGGTTCATCCCCACGGTGTGTTCACAGTTCTCCAATACATTTCCCTTATCATATATCGGTCGGACCCGGCTCTCCGCCTCCCCGGCCTGCACTCTCTATGTTCATCTCCTCCTGCCGGCACTCCCGCTCTTCTCCCTGTCCGCCGATCACGGCCGGCACCGCCGTAACCTACGCATCGGGCAATGCCCCCTTGCATAGCGAGCCTCAATCACCCATATCGCCGCCGTGTACCTCGTCCCAGCCGATAACCGTGACGGTGCCCGTGCGTAACGAGCCGGGCTCCTGCACGACCTGATCCGGAACCAGCTCCAGCTCGAACTCGATCCGGGGATCGCCCGTCTGCTCGGCCTCATCGAGCGCCTTGTTCACGATCTCCGTAATGTCGCGCTCGATATACACGGGACTTTCCCCCTCGGCCGAAGGCTCGACATAACCCTTCAACACGCTCCGCTCCCGGTCGAGACCGAAGACATAGATGTACGACCGGTAGCGATCCTCCTCCCGCGTGGTCTCGGTCAGCGCCGTACGCACAGGAGCCTCCGTGCGGCTCCCGCACACGAGCTTGACCTCGGGAACGACACCCGAAAGGGTCAGCTCCAGGGATTTGGAGTCGGCCATCGCCCAATCCTTGATCTTCGTGCGGAAGATGATCTCGTAACCCACGGGCTCGGGAACCAGCAGCGAGTGACCCTCGTAATGGAAGTCGACCGTGATCTCGGGGATCGAGTCCCGGTAGAGAAAGCTCTCGGCCTGGCCGATCAGCGCCTCGTCCGAAGCCCGGCTGCGCAGGTACCTCTGTGCGAGAGCCGACACCGTTTCGGCTTTCATTGCCTCCACACGCCCGATGATCTCCGGCGTGGGGACCTCCTCCACCGTAGCACGGGCCGTCTCGGCCGTCTCCAGGCCGCTGTAAGCGACGCCCTGCAGGCGGTCGTTATAGGTCAGCACGCGGTAGTGACGCTGCTTCAGGTAAAGGGTGGTGCCCTCCTGCGGACAGTCGTGCGGGTCGCAGACCCCGCTGCCGTCGTACAGACGCAGGTGGTTCTGGCCCACGCAACTATCCGCCTCGATGCGGTTGCACCAGTCGTAGTCGAAATGGTGAGGCACGGGGCAGTCGCCCGTGTCCTCCTTGACGCACGAGGACATCATGCTTGCACTGCACAACAGCAACGCAAGGCAAACGTTCCGCAGCATCGGAAAAGCCGGACGCTCACCCAGACTGCCTCCAACGACTGCGGAGCGTACACCACGTCTCAGCACAGTATGAATAAAAACAAATATCCGCGATACGGTCTTCATAATCCGGTTATCGTTGTTCCCGAAAACAACTCTACCCACAGAAGACCGGTAACGCGGAAAATCCAACCGATCACAACTCCGGGCGGAGCGCTTTCTGAAGTTTTTTCTTTATTAATATGCCCTTTCTCTCTTGCCTTATGTTCCGCTTTTTCTATCCCTTATCCTTACCCCTCCAATTGGCTTTCTGCGATTCGACGGCAGCGATCACTCTTATTTTTGCAACCCCGCCCCCTTATCGCTTTCCATTTTATCCTTTACACCCTTTCGGGTCGTGTCCGTAACGACATAATTTACAATCCATTCACCCCTGCTTTAGCTCCCATATGACGATACCCGATAACCACACTCATCCGAAAAGAGTGCGATAAACAGCATTTTTGACAGTTAAGGCTAATACACAGCTGATTACAAACAAAAAGAGGCGTTTAACCGTGTTAAACGCCCTTCGGGATGATGGTAACAAATAATATATACTAACTAAATATCAGACAGATAAAGACAAAAAGATCACCTTGTACGATGAAACAGCAAGCAAGTGTACAGGGCGTACGCTGCCCTGTGAACTGTCCCGTTTGCCACTATAACGGGACCGGATTCCCCGCCCGCTTCCGGCGGATTTCATTACCGGCCTCCGGAATGGTCGACCGGATAACGAACAAGTCCAACCATGTGCTCTTTCTGCTCGAAGGAGCCGTACACGTATGCCAGGGACGGGACAACATCTACCTGCAGGCCGGGCAGTGCATGTTCTTCTCCCGCGACGTATTGCCCGAGATCAAAGCTACCAAACCTTCCGATATCGTATGGCTCGACTTCCCCAACCGTATCGTGCTCGGAGGACACGACGTATTGTCAAAAGTCGCCTCGGAAAGCGCCCAGGAGAACGATCGGGCGTTTCCCATACTCGAAATGAACGATGCCATGCGCAGAACGCTCACCAGTATGCAACCCGTGGACAGCCCCTGCTGGCACCTGCTCTGGCAGTACGAGTTATACCTATATATGGTAAACGGATATACCCACGAGGAACTGTCGCATTTCTTCCGCCCCATCCTACGGGCGAACGATGATTTCCGCGCTTTCGTAACCAATAATTACACGGCCGGAGATACCGTGGACGACATTGCGCGGAAAGCCAATCTGAGCAAAAGCTACTTCTTCCAACGTTTCAAGGATGCCTTCGGCATTTCTGCCCACCAATGGCTGATAAAACAAAAAGAGCAGAAACTGCTGCAAACGGTCGCCTCCGGATTGACCGACAGCAAGACATTGGTGGATAAATTCGGGTTCAAAAACCAGGCGGGATTGTACCTTTTCTGCCGCAGGCACTTCGGCTGTTCGTTCTCCGAATTGAAGCAGAGAAACTGGAAAACGAACACGGAAACATCATTAAATCAGCACAAATCGTAACTTTTGTGCTAAAAATAGTAGCTTTTGAATAGCGCAGGCTATTGCGCATTATTTTACCAACCGATAACTTTGTGATTGAATTCATACATCCCTCCCGAAAGGGGGTGTTTTGGTGTGATGAAACATTTCGCACTCTTTTCGGATAAAAGAGTTACATTTCACTGCCTCTTATCATATTACAAATATAAAGAATTTTCTTTTTTCAAAATACCGTGTCTTTTACGTAAGGTATTGTTCCCGTCAATAATACATGTAAATTTTATTGCCCGAACATACAATTTCAGGTAATGCAGTGCGTTATATAACGCGCGACAAACTTCCCCGCAGAAGTATGCCGGAGGCTCCCGATCCGGCACAGCACTTTTCTTAGCGGTCGGCTTGCATATCAGCCGACAAGAAGTATTCGATTGCGACTACGAACCCTATCCCGCCTTCCTTTATTTCCGTTTTACCCCGACACGCTAACCCATACGACCGAGGCCGCCACGCCGACGCCGTAAGACGCTTCCGTGTCCGTTGCCGCGTTCCCTCAAGGCAGGGTTCACGGACACTCTTATATGGACCGGACCGAAAAAGTGCTCCCTACCGGGCAACACGGCCGGAGGCATGAGTTACGTCCGGCAAAGAAGATATATCCGGGCACATCATCCGCCGGAGATGCGCCCGCAGCTTAAACAAACGGAACGGCAATTATATTTGATCTATTTTCTTAATTAATTGACATTTATGCCGAAAACATCGATCAAACCCATGCTCAACGTCCGCAAGGACACCACCAGCGAATACTACACCCTGGTCATCCAGATCCTGCGCCTGCGAAAACGCAGCCTGATATTCACCCCGTACCGGCTACGGACCGAAGAGTTCGACGCCAGGCAGGGCGTAGCCGTCAGCCGGCGCCGTACGCGCGAACACACGGCTTTCATCGACACGGTCAACCGTTACCTCTCGCGCCAGAGCATAGTCCTGCACCGCATCGTCGCCGAGCTCGAACGCACGGGCAAACCATTCAGTGCTGCGGAGATCGCCGCGGCATTCCGCCAGCGGGACGACAACCGCTACGTGAGCACCTATTTCAAATACCGCATCGGAGAATTGCGCCGCGAGGGAAAGTACGGAACGGCCGCCTCCCTCGAGATGACGCTGACCGCCTTCGTGCGCTTCGCCGCAGGGAGATTATACCTGTTCGACGAGATCGACCGGGGAACGGTGGAGGCCTTTCGTCACCACCTGGTCAGCGGGGGACTCAAACCCAACACCGTGAGCTTCTATCTCTGCAAGCTGCGGGCCGTCTACAACCGAAGCGTGATGGAGGGATACGCACCCAAAGGGGTAGATCCTTTCGAGGATGTATGCATCAGGGTCGAAAAAACGCGCAAGCTGGCCGTGGACGACGACACCCTGCGCCGCGTAGCCGAGGCCGAGCTTTCGGGCGATACGGCCATCGCACGGGACCTCTTCCTGCTGAGCTTCTTCTGCCGGGGCATGTCGTTCGTCGACATGGCGTACCTGCGCAAGAGCGACATCCGCGGCGGAGCGATCCTCTACCGGCGACGCAAAACGGGACAGCTCTTCACCGTGCAGGTGCTCCCCAATGCGCAGGCCATACTCGACCGTTACGACGACCCTTCGACGCCATTCGCCCTGCCGATCCTCCTGCACCGGAACGGCGAAACGCCCACACCGGCGGGGCCCTGCACGGGAACGAGTCAGGACGAGCGGCGGCAATACGAGCAGGAGCTATACGGTCTGTATCAGCAGAACCGCGTCTACTACCTGGGACTGCTGCGCACCCTCTCGCGCCACATGGGGCTCGAGAACAACCTCTCTTTCAACATGGCACGCCATACCTGGGCCAGCCGTGCACGGCGCAAAGGGATCTCCATGTCGATCATCAGCGAGGGGCTCGGGCACACCACCGAAAAGACAACCCGGATATACCTCGAAGAGATGGAATCCAAACAGATCGACGAGGCGAACAAGATTATCACCGACTTTTGAAGCGGGAACAAGGAAAAGAGAATAAATAGATCGTACACTTTTTGAAACCGCGCTGATTGGCGCGGTTTCATGCTTTCGACTACTTCATCTTTTAGCCCGACGGCTTGTCGTTAAGATAACATACATCGCATCGCACACGGTTACACGACCACGTATAGGATTGTGGGTCTTTGACGGATTCGACAACCGCTACTTTTTAGAGCTGATACAAAAAGCTGGAATGTCTTGCGCCTTTTCACCCAACAAATAGATGCCAAATTACCGGATTTGCAAAATCATCACTATCATCTTTCTGTAACAAAGGTTATTGGGTTATGACAGGGGGCTATATATGTATATATACATATATAGCCCCCTGTCCAAAACCAAAAAAACAAAACCGGGACTTGCAGATATCCAGCCTATAATCATTCAATTACTCGGTTAGAAAAACCTAAAAACCATAGGTCTAACGTCATACATAACCCCCTACAAGACATAGCTATACATGATAGTAAATAAAAAACATGATTTTTTTGCATATTAAAATTGGAATACCTATATTTGCACCATAAATAGATAAGTATAGGACGATTCCGGACAATAAATTAACGCAAAGTATCCAAATCGTTACCTGACACAAGAAAAAATATAGTAAGTATCTGACAATAGGATATCTCGGAGAATTAGGTTCATTTCCCGTCCTCTCCGCAGAAAGAAACGGTGCGAATTTCATTCGCACCGTTTTGTTATTTCTGTCGGTTCCCGGGACACACCGAAATAAATGAAGCGCCATACAAATTCTAACCTCTCTTTCCGGTAAATTCCCCATACCTTTTCACGGCATGATCCAGAAGAACCGGATCGAAATAATATTTCGGATCGAAAAAAGAGGTTTCACATATTCCTTTCCGTTTACCCGTCGCCGGTTTCCAATTGCCCACGATGTGTCCGTTGTGCAGAATCACCGGATAAAAAATGCCCCAACGGTTGAATGCCTTGGAGCGATAACGCTCCGAAAGCACCTCCCCGCGTTCCTTGTAACTGATCAGGTATTCATCGTAGGGCGGCAGCAAATGCAGCACCTCGCCTGCTGCCCGGCCGCCGGTACGGGGATCCCTCGATCCGCACCAGTAACGGTGCACCAAAAGTTCGCTTCCGCCGAACCTGCCGGTCTCCAGATCGGCATGGATCGACCCCATCGCCCGGCGGGCTTCGGAAAGCGACAGGCCCGACCACCAAACGAAATCCTGCAGGGTGGCGGGAGTGTGACTGCGGAAATAGCGTGTCGCGAGCGTTGCCAGTGCCTCGTCCCGGGAAAGTTCTTTACCCCGGGGAACCCGTTCGTCGAACAGGGCGAACGTAGGTTGACGATCCCGGTCGGGACCGCTGCAAATGATCCCGTCCGATTCAGCCCGGAGCAGGAACCGGCGAACCAGTTGCGAAGCATCCGGAATACCCGCTTTTTCGAGCGATGAACCGATCTCCCGGCAGGTCATACTTTTGCCTCCCCGGAGCATATCTCCGATCAGGTCGTTGCAGCGGCAATACTGCGCCTCGGAAATTCCGAAACGACGGCCGAAAGATTCGTTGGCAAGACGGACCCGTTTCCCGGAAAGCATCAGCATCCAACGGATATCTTCGCCTGCGACGAAATGCCAGGTCGGCCGCATGATATGCGTGCGCACGATTTCTCCGCTGCGGAGCGCCTCGTCAACGGCGCCGGCAGGAGCCGCGCGCAGTCGGAGATGAAGCGCCCATTTCGCCATCCGGTAATCCTGTGCCTGTACGGCTCCCATCCATGAAACGAGCTCCCGGGGCGAGTCAAATACAGGATCGGCCAATTGCTGGCTTTGCAGCCGAAGGTGCGGAATCATAATTTATTACGGATCGGTTACCGGCAAAAATAAACAAAATCCGCACATACCTCTTCCCTTTCGGCGTGATTTGTGCAAGGGAATAAAAATTGTACGAGCTATAAAAAAGGCCTATCATACGATAAAAACTACCGATCGCAAAAATTTGGATTCGCCGGGGCCGGGGATTAGCTTTGTAAAAACAGATTCCAACAATAATTAAAACGATACAATATGAAAGCAATGATTGGTAAAAAAGCACCGCACATCGATGCTACAGCAGTGGTAAACGGAAACCAGATCGTCGAACACTTTTCACTCGACCAGTACGTAGGCAACAAGTACGTCGTACTGTTCTTCTATCCGCTCGACTTCACATTCGTCTGCCCGACCGAGTTGCATGCCTTCCAGGAAAAGCTGGCCGAATTCGAAAAGCGCAATGTAGCCGTAGTCGGCTGTTCGGTGGATTCCGAATTTTCGCACTTCGCATGGCTGCAAACCGATAAGAACAAAGGCGGTATCCACGGGGTAACCTTCCCGATTATTTCCGACCTGTCGAAAACGATCTCGGAAAATTACGGCGTGCTCGCCTCCGACTACGATTACGACGACGATGGCAATGCGATCAGCACCGGTACGGCCGTGGCTTACCGCGGCCTTTTCCTGATCGACAAGGAAGGCAACATCCGCCATTACGTAATCAACGACCTGCCGCTGGGCCGCAATGTGGACGAAGTACTGCGCATGGTCGACGCCCTGCAACACTTCGAAGAGTTCGGCGAGGTATGCCCGGCCAACTGGTCGAAAGGCAAAGATGCCATGGAAGCTTCAGGCAAAGGTGTGGCCGATTACCTGAGCAAACATTAATTAATAATCAGTCGTTTTGAAGTTTCAACGAGCGAGGAAAGCCATATGGCTTCCCTCGCTTTCGTTCTATTTGTACCGGTCGGGCCCGGTTCGCCGGGGCTGAGCGGCGGGATCAGGCTTCGCCTTTATTACAGAACCCCAACGGCATCGTACTCTCCTCTGCGGCCGTGGGAGTCAGGCCTATCAGGCCGTTCGACGCCTCATAACGCGCAATATTGTCCTGCAACGAAAGCATCAGCCGCTTGGCATGTTCGGGTGTCAGCACGATACGGCTGCGTATTTTAGGTTTGGCAAGACCCGGCAGAATCGTGGCGAAATCCACGACAAATTCGGATGCTGAGTGTGAAATAATCGCAAGGTTCGAATAAATACCGTCTGCAATCTCGCTGTCTAACTCAAGATCCAGTTCGGGGGCTTTTCCGGTAAGTTGCGTCATGCTGGCTCGTATTAGCGTTTGTACGGGTATAAAATTATGGATTCGATCCAAACAGTGATTTGCATTCTGCCAAAAGTTACTGCGAATTTATCAACAATCGTGAAGCCACAACGCATGCAGACTCTTCCACCCTGCCAGCGACAAAGCCTATCGCGCCACCCGGAAATCGTAAATGCCCGATCCGACGGCTACCGCCAGGTAATCCTTACCGCGCTCGCGAACCGACAATCCCGGCACCTCCCCGAGCGGAACGCCGCTCTCGGAAACGGCTGCCGGATCGACGGCAGGCAGGTAAACGAGCGCCGTCGTATTGGCCGGAATTTCGACACGCTGCCGGTACTGTTGCGGTGAATCGCTCCATTCGCTGCGGATCAGCCCGTACGGCGAACGGAACGACACGGCCGCGGAATGAATATCTCCGACCACCTGCGGACGGATCACGATCTCTTTGTAGGCCGCCGAACCGGGACTCTGGCGAATGCCGCCCAAACCGCTGTAAAGCCATTCCATCAGGTGCCCCAGCATGCAATGGTTGTTCGACACCTCGCGGTAGGCCTGCCACGATTCGGTCAGGCAGGTTGCACCGTGCGCAAGCTGGTACCCGTAGCCCGGCACATCGTACCGACTGTTCATGTCGTAGATAACTTCCGACGCATCGTTTTCTTCCAGTGCCCGCAACACATAGCGGTAACCCACGTCACCAGCGGTCAGCGCATTGCCGCGGCGACGGATATCGTCGATCAGGTTTTGCCGTACAACTGCCTTGTATTGCGGCTCGACCAAATCCATATGCAACGCGATCGAATTGGCCGTCTGACTGTCCCGGTCGTATTTCAGCGTTTTTTTATCGAAGAATTTCTCGTTGAACGCCCGTTTGATGTCGGACGCCAATGCAGCGTACTTCCGGACGTCGGCCTCTTTGCCCAGCAGGCGGGCGGCTCGCTCGAGTATCTTCACATCCTGGTAATAGATCGCCGTAGCCGTCACGCCGTTGGAGGTCAGCTGCGCATAACCGGGACGGTCGGGACCGATGTCGTACCAATCGCCCAGGCCGTAGGCGACGATATGGTTATCGGCCCGCGAACCAAGGTAGTCGACGTACCGCTTCATCCGCTCGTAATTGTCGCGCAGCGGAGCCAAATCCCCGTACCATTCGTACAGGTTCCACGGAATGATGACAAAGGCGCTTCCCCATTCGGGCGTATCGATAAAATCAGGCGAGAAGGTGACGTACTGCGGGGCAATCGTCGGCACCATGCCGTTGGCATGCTGTGCGGTACGCATATCGTTTACCTGCTTCGCATAGAGCCGGGAAATATCGTAACGGTACTGGATCGAGCCGCCCATCAGGTGCGTTACCTCCAGCCAACCGAGCTTCTCACGGTGCGGGCAGTCGGTCAGCACGCTGGCCATATTGCTGCGTACCGCCCAGTCGATGAGCGTGTGAATCTTGTTGAACAACGGATCGGAACAGGCAAAGGTTCCGACCTGTGCCGCCGAATTGCGCGTATGCAACCCCGTAATATCGATCACCTCGGGCAAAGCCCCGGGATTGGATTCCCCGGCGGGAACGGCCCCCTCTACCTCGACATAGCGGAATCCGTAATAGGTAAACTGCGGATGCCACGTCTCGGAGGAACCGTCGCCCCTGGCCGTATATACATGGTAGAACGGAGCGCCCGACGCACGCTGGTTGACCGTGCTGTCGTCGTTGATCAGCTCTCCGGGAATCAATTTTATTGACTGGGGAGTTACAGCACGAACCGTCAATTGCACGATACCCGACGCATTCTGGCCCAAATCATAGACCCAATTGCCGTTGGCCGCACGGAAACGGCGCACGGTCGGAATACGTTCCATCACCTTGAGCGGTTCCGAAATCTGCGGGATCAGCTTCACTCCGGCGCCCTGCGTCAGAACGGCCTTCTTCCATTTCCGGTCGTCGAATCCGGGTTCGGCCCACCCTGGCTGCACGGCTGATGCATCGTAATCCTCACCGCCGTAAATACTCGAAAAAGTGACCGGACTTTCGCTCGCACGCCATTTATCATCGGAAACGACGGTCTGTGCCGTACCGTCAGCGTACTCGATCTGCAGCTTGCAGATCATTTTCGGCGCGCCATAAGAGAAGAGTAATTTCAGGTAACGCCCGTGCGGCGTGTGGTAATAGCCGTTACCGAGCATCACACCGACGGCATTTTTCCCGTCACGAAGCTCTCCGGTAATATCGAAAGCCACGTATTGCGCCTCTTTGTCGAATTTCGTCCAGGCCGGATCCAGGAAGTGATCGCCGACCTTTTCTCCATTGAGAAACATTTCGAACTGCCCGAGTCCGCAGATATAGGCCATCGCACGCTTGACAGGCTTGGTAGCGGTAAACTCACGACGCAACTGGGGCAGTTTGTACGGAGCCACGGGTTTGTCAAAAACCGGACCGCCGTCTTTCCATTTGCCTGTATTGCCTTCGATGCACTTGAGCGAATCGACGTCCGGCTCCATCGCGATCCATTTCGCCCCGTTCCAATCCTGCATGCTCATTAATCCGGTTCCGAACGAGGCGGGCAGGCTCCACGGCGAGAGATTCCCGTCGGCATCCCATGCCTGCACTTTCCAACAATACGCTTTGCCGGGTTGTAAAGCCGGACCGCCATAAGGTACCAGCACCGACCGATCCGAGAAGACTTTGCCGCTGTCCCAGACATTACCGTTGTCGTCGGCAAGCGCTACGGGCGAATCGGCCACGAGAATGCGATAAGCGCTTTGCAGGCAACCGCGCCTGTCGGCATTGAGCTGCCAACTCAGCCGCGGCCCTGCGGGATCGACGGCAAGCGGCCGCTGCGACTGCTCGCAACGCAGTTCACTGACACTGAAAACCTGCGCTTGCAAAACGCCGGCACTATACAACAGGAATAACAGGGGGAGGGTCCGTAACAAGACCGGGAGAGTTTTTTTCATCGGAAACGGTTCGATTTAGGTTAATTTCCGATAAAAATAGTAAATCCCGGCGAGGTATACAACCGGGATTAAAACAGCGTCTCCTGGCGATCGGGGCGAACGACGCCCAGGTGGGAATAGGCGAGTTCGGTCGCTTCACGGCCGCGGGGCGTGCGTTTAAGGAAACCTTCCTTGATCAGGAACGGTTCGTACACCTCCTCGATCGTTCCGGCATCTTCGCTCACGGCCGTCGCTACGGTACCGAGCCCCACTGGGCCGCCGCCGAACTTATGGATGATCGTACCGAGGATTTTATTGTCCATCTGGTCGAGACCGCGCGAGTCGATATTGAGTGCCTCGAGCGCATAACGGGTAATTTCCAACGTGATATGCCCCTTTCCTTTAACCATCGCAAAATCGCGCACGCGGCGCAGCAGCGCATTGGCGATACGGGGCGTACCCCGGCTGCGCATCGCGATTTCACAGGCCGCCTGATCATCGATTGGCACGTCCAGAATCGACGCCGAGCGGCGGATAATCCCGGAAAGCACATTGCTGTCGTAATACTCCAAATGGCACTGGATACCGAAACGGGCCCTCAGCGGACTGGTCAGCAGTCCGCTGCGCGTGGTGGCGCCTACCAGGGTAAAAGGATTCAGTTCGATCTGGATCGACCGGGCGCTGGGACCTTTGTCGAGCATGATGTCGATCTTGTAGTCCTCCATCGCCGAATAGAGGTACTCCTCCACGATCGGACTGAGCCGGTGGATTTCGTCGATAAAGAGAATATCCCCCTCTTCGAGGTTCGTCAGCAACCCCGCAAGATCGCCCGGCTTGTCGAGCACCGGACCGGAGGTCATCTTGAGCGAAGCCCCCATTTCGCGGCTGATGATATTGGCCAGCGTCGTCTTGCCGAGTCCCGGAGGACCGTGCAGCAGCACATGGTCGAGCGCCTCGTCGCGCATCTTGGCCGCCTGGATGAAGACCGTCAGGTTGTCGACGATCTTATCCTGCCCGCTGAACGAGGTCAGCTCCTGCGGACGGATTTTGTTCTCGAACTCGAGGTCGGTCTCTATGTTGCGGATATTGGACATACGATGCAAAGATAGCGAGAATGGAGAGTGAAACAAACGGCGGCTCCAATTTTACAGGTTGACGATCCGCAGCTCCTTCGGGTACATGTTGTTGCTGCGCGCGCCGATGCGTTTGATCCATCCCAACGGCAGGCCGTCGAAGGTGACGAGGTTGATTCCCTCCTGCAACCTGACCGGGGAGATATCCGCCTTGCGCAGATAAGCGACCGCTTCATCGGGCGACAATTCCACAACCGGAACCTGCCGGCGCGAAACGTCATGGAACAGCGCGAGCGGATGTTCCGGCCGCAGCTTTCCTCCGAAAAGCTGACCGCACAACACCCCCGAACAAAGTACTGAAAGGCTCTCGGATATTTCCCGCACAGCCTGAAACTGCGGCGCGTAATAGGCATGGATATTCTCGCCGACCCGCTGGAAAAGCATCTGCTGCGGCTGGCCGACCCAACGGGCCGCCTCTTCGCCTTCACGGCGCGCCAACGGTGCAAATATCGCTTTGCGGGGTTTCGGAACCTGCACCCTGACCCTACCGTCGCCTTTACGCAGCACGGCGGCAAAGAACCCTTCGGACTGTACGCGGTGCGGGAAAAAACGGAAGGTCGCCATTCCGGCTGCCTCCCCCTGTACGATACCCCAGGCCGGATCTGCCGTAACGTCCACCGGTTCGCAATCGTACTCCGATGCAAGCCACTCGACCGTCTCCTCGTTCTCCTGTACGTTGAACGTACAGGTACTGTAAACGAGAATTCCGCCGGGACGCAGCGCCTCCCACACATCGCCGAGGATGCGCCGTCCGCGCGCAGCGCAAAGTTTCACATTGGCTTCGCTCCATTCGGTGCGGGCTCCCGGCGTTTTGCGGAACATCCCCTCGCCCGAACACGGAGCATCGACCAGCACCAGGTCGAAATAGTGACGCAGCGACGCGAAATGCGACGGATCGTTGTTCGTCACTAAGGTATTCCCGATTCCCCATTTGCGTACGTTATCGACAAGCGTCCCGGCCCGTTGGCGGATCACTTCGTTGGCGACAACCAACCCCGACGCACCGGCCAGGGTCGAAAGCAACGTCGTTTTACCGCCCGGAGCGGCACAGAGATCGAGTATGCGCAACGGGGTATCCGGTTCGAACAATTGCCGGAAGATACGCTCGACAAACATCGACCCGGCCTCCTGCACATAATAGGCTCCCGCATGAAACGCCGGATCGAGCGTAAACGAAGGACGTTGCGGCAGGTAGTACCCGTACCGGCACCAAGGCACTTCGTTCCCGGCCAGTTGGGCCGGACGGATCAACGGCGTCCCTCCGGAATCCGTCCCCTGCGAAAAGGGAGCTGAATCGATAGGATTTCCTCCGGTAACAACAACGGATTCACCCGTCGGATTTACCGAAGGATCGTTTCCGGATATCCGTTGCCCGGAGGGTCCCTGAACTTTATAAGGATTGAAACGCACCGAAACGGGCGACGGGGTATCGAGCGCAGCCAAAAGAGAGCGTGCGTCACTACCGCCGAGCAACTCTTCGGTGCTGCGGCAGAACCCAACCGGGAACGGCTGGATTTCCGTTGTTTCGATCTCTCCCGGCAACGCGGCCGCGCGCCTGGACGAGAAGGAAGACGGCCGACGGGGCAACGATCGCTTCACCATCAGCGGCCTCGTGTTTTAAATTCGGCGATACGCGCCACGACGCCGTCGAGCAACGACGGATTCTCGATGAAATTGACCGTATCGACATCAATCGTCATCACTTCGCCTTGGTAAATATTGTTGATCCACTCTTCGTACTTCCGGTTCAGTTGTTCGAGGTAACCCTCCTGAATGCTGGCCTCGTAAGCACGTCCGCGTTTCTTAATCTGTTTGACGAGGGTCGGGACGCTCGCTTTGAGATAAATCAACAGGTCGGGTTTGCGGATCAATCCCGTGGCAAGGTCGAAAATTTTCATGTAGGTATCGAAATCGCGCGAAGACATCAATCCCAGCCCGTGCAGGTTCGACGCGAAAATATAAGCATCTTCGTAGATCGTACGGTCCTGAATCAAATCTGCCCCTTCGGAGAGGATCGCCGCCGCCTCGCGGATGCGCTGCCCGAGAAAATAGATCTGCAGATTGAACGACCAGCGGTTCATATCCTCGTAGAAATCCCCGATATAAGGATTGTCGCTATCTTCGTAATAGGCCCTCGCACCGGTCCGTTCGGCGAGGATTCCGGTCAGGGAAGTCTTTCCCGAACCGATATTTCCGGCAATGGCGATATACATGATCTGAATCTTTACGCTTTATCCGACGCTTTTTTACGACGGTTACGGCCGGTCACAGCCCGGTCCTCAACAAAAATAATATTTTTTCCGCGGAATCCCTATTTCAACACCACGGCAAGCCTTTTAACGCTTTTGTCCCGGTTGCGTTCCCGCTATCCGGTCATACAAACTGCGAAAGTTTCCGATCATCCGCTCCCAAGTGAACCGTTCGCGGAACCGGAGAATATTGGCACGGAACTCCGCCGCTTTCCCTTCCCGGTAAAACCGATCGATTTCCGCCGCAATCGCCGCCGCATCGGGTTCGGTCACGTAACCGACCTTACCGTCGGGAACAAGCTCCCGCAAGCCTCCCACCCCGGTCACCACCATCGGCACGTCGAACCAGTAGGCGATTTGGGTCACGCCGCTCTGCGTCGCGTGGCGGTACGGCTGCACCACCAGATCGGCGGCGGAAAAGAGCTTCGCCACATCGCCGTCGGAGATATAACGGTCCATCAACACCAGATCGTCGCGGACCCCGAGAGCGTCGATCTGTTCGGCATAACGCTCCTTACCGCTGTAATATTCACCCGCCACGATCAATTTGTGTCCTTCGAGTTTGCCCTCACGTTTCAACATGCCCCACGCGTCGAGCAACAGGTCGAGCCCTTTGTAGTCCCGGATATAACCGAAAAACATCGTGTAGCGCAATGCCGGGTCGAGTCCCAGGGCAGCACAGGCTTCCCCGCGCGGCAACGGCTCCCCCGAACCCCCCCCCCACCGGGGCCGCCGCGCAA
>OGPV01001560.1_pt1 | contig 15086 bp, 16 predicted proteins | sample 1553001 | NCBI WGS metagenome assembly OGPV01 (sample SAMEA2580268, study PRJEB22360) | human gut metagenome | biome: human gut; feature: human-associated habitat; material: faeces | place: Denmark | collected 2008/2010
CGGCGTAACCGTTCCCCCCGGTTATCGGCTGGCGGTCCAGCGCCCCTATCCTGCCGCGGCCGAGGACTGCTATTCGGCGCTGATCTATATGAAAAACCATGCCCGGGAGCTGGGCATCCGGCGGGATCAGATCATGGTCGGCGGGGAAAGCGCGGGCGGCGGCCTGTGCGCGGCGGTGTGCCTGATGGCGAGGGACAGGGCGTCCGTCAACATCGCGTTTCATACTATTTCCTGATTAAAATTAAGATTTTAATCAGGAAATAGTATCAATAGAGCAGAAATGGTTTGCCGACCACACATCTACAGTAGAAAGGGATTTCAACCGACAATTAAGGGCAGTATCGTCTACAGAAATGTTAGGGCAGCACCGCACAATTCGGCAAGAAGTCTCAGGCAGGATTTTTGTTCCAATTCAAAGTTCCGAAAATGGAGGAATACTGTATGTATTTCCCATTTTCGGAACTGCGGAAGCGGAGCAAAAAGACGGCTGAGACTCGCAGACGCAATTGTGCGGTGTTGCCTTAGAATAAAGAGATACATTGCCCCTTCAGGGGCGGCAGGGCATTTGATGCAGATGGCAGATTATTCAATACATCTTTAGATGTCTGCCAGTAAAATACCCTTGGACAGCAGGTCTTTTCCAGAATTCACGGTTTACCTGATTTTTGCACGTCAGATTTGGACATTCCACGAATGGACAGAATTCATTTCATCCGCTACAATGTAGGCAGGTAGCTGAAAACTGCGTGATAATAAAGAAAAGCCGCGCGGCGGCGTATCCTTCCGGGAGGTAATGTTACATGAAAATCGGATTTATTGGTCTTGGCATCATGGGCAAGCCTATGGTCAGAAACCTACTGAAAGCAGGCCATGAGGTCTGGGTAAACAACCGCAGCAAAGCTCCCATGGAGGAGCTGGCGAAGGACGGCGCCCATGCCGTCTCCCGTCAGGAGCTGACGGAAAATGCCGAAATCATCATCACCATGCTGCCAAACGGCCCGCAGGTCAAGGAGGTCATGCTGGGGGATGTGGTCAACTACATGCACGCCGGTCAGATATTCATCGACTGCAGCTCCATCAGCCCCGTGGTCTCCAAGGAGATCGCCGCGGTTCTGGCGGAGAAAGGCGTCGAAATGCTGGACGCCCCCGTTTCCGGCGGCGAGCCAAAGGCCATTGACGGCACGCTGAGCTTCATGGTGGGCGGTAAGCAGGAGGTCTTCGACGCCTGCAAGGACATCCTCGCCGCGATGGGCGCTTCCGTGACCCTCTGCGGCGATGTGGGCGCGGGCAATACCACAAAGCTTGCCAACCAGATCATCGTTGCCTGCAACATTCAGGCGGTGGCTGAGGCCTTCACGCTGGCGCAGAAGGCCGGTGTTGACCCTGAGGTGGTCTACCGCGCCATCCGCGGCGGCCTCGCCGGTTCCACGGTTATGGATGCCAAGGGTCCCATGATGATCGCGGGCAACGACAAGCCCGGCTTCAAGATCGACCTGCACATCAAGGATTTGAACAACGCTTTGGACTGCGCCCATGCTGTAGGTGCGCCCGTCCCCATGACCGCCTCCGTTCAGGAAATTCTGCAGTGGCTGCACAACAATGACTGCGGCGGTAACGACCACAGCGCCATCGCCAAGTATTACGAGCGTTTGACCGGTATCAAGATCGGACGCTGATACTGAACTCCAATTAAAATCTTTTCTAAAGATTTTAATTGGAGTTCAGTATAAAATTGTCAACGGAAATGTCTGATTAAGGAGTTTTTATGAAGAATATTGTGATTTATGTCCACGGAAAGGGCGGCTCTGCGGCGGAAGCCGAGCATTACAGACAGCTGTTCCCGGACAGTGAAGTGATCGGCTTTGATTACCACGCACAAACCCCGTGGGAGGCCAAGGAAGAATTCCCGGAGTTTTTCGCCCAGCAGCGGAAGCACTGCGATCGTCTCACACTGGTAGCGAACAGCATCGGCGCGTTTTTCTCACTGTCCTCGCTGGATGGAGCGCTGGTTGATAGTGCCTGCCTGATTTCTCCCGTTGTGGATATGGAAAAGTTGATTGAAAATATGATGCTGTGGGCAGACGTGACCGAACAGGAGCTTGCAGAAAAGTTGGAGATTCCAACGGATTTCGGGGAAACGCTGTTGTGGAAGTACCTGTGCTATGTGCGGGAACACCCGATTTCATGGCGCGTTCCCAGCCGCATTTTGTACGGAGAGCATGACAATCTGACCTCGCTGGAGACCATATTGGCCTTTGCGGAGAAAACCGGCGCGGTACTGACCGTCATGCCCGGCGGCGAGCATTGGTTCCACACGGACGAGCAGGTGCGGTTTCTGGATGACTGGATCACGGAATCCCGCAAATACCGGGAATAACCCCGAAAAATCAACTGAATACAGAAAGAATGGGAATTCTCAGCAGACACTGAGAATTCCCATTCCTGGCAGGGGCACTAGGACTTGAACTGCCTTGCCTTTATGTTATTACCTGTTAAACTGTGTATTTACATGATATTTCATGTGTTTTCAGAACTTTTATATGCTATATTTTACCCCTAGTTACCACCGCATTTTACCCCCGTAAGGGAAAAATAAGGGAAATTTTCTATATCGAAACGTCGCACAGCAGGTACAAAAAATTGAATGCAACATACCTTGCCCTACACCTGGGAAGCTACTATAAGCAGAATTATCATAACGGCCATTCATCATGTATCTTTTTTCATCTTGCACTCAGCCATATGCTTTCCGACATATCTTCCATACTGGTGGCTTTCCGTTATCTCATTAAACTGCTCATCAGTAATGCTCTTTAACGCAAACTTTTGAGGAACCTCAATCATTGCTACACCCAGGCTTGTACCTCCCGATAGTTTGGTATCGAATGCTTTTTTTGCCAACTCAAATAGTTCGTCTTGTTTCTCTCCAGATGGAATTTTTCTAAGTATCTCAATAGCTTCCTTTTCTTCCACTGGTGCCGCTGTTATCGTTGTATGCCAATTTTTAAGAATCGTCCCTTGTTCATCGCTATCCTCTCTAATATCCAACAAATACATATGCTCAAGAGCGTAGCTTGCGCCAGAAAGACTCTTATATGTGACAACCAATTTTAACTTAGGTAGAGATGATGTCGTTAGACTACGTAACGCTGATAGTATCCTGCCACTAGTATCGCCAGCGAATATTATGTTAATCATATCACTTGTGGTATTTGCAGCAATAACATTGAGCCGACATGAAACAGCTCCAAGTACCAGTTCCGTTTTTCCCTGATTAATAATTAATTCAGCACTTACATCTGAAAATATTGCGGGATAAGAACTTACATTGTTGATTTTCAGTGTAAAGAAATATCTGGATTGAAAGGAGTATCCTTCTGGCGAGTGATAAAAACGGGGCCGTTCAATTTCAAATTTCAGATCGATAACATCCAACACAGGCTGCTCACTCATTCTTTGCTCATCACGCATCTGATCCAATTGCTGCTTCATAAAATCCATCTGCCGTGATGTAGTATAGACCGTAATAACAGTTAAGGTTGCAACAAAGAACGAAGAAATCGCACTTATTGTATCTACAAAACTAAAATCCGCGTTAAAAAAAGAATAAACTAAGCATCCAACAAATACCACTATCAACGCAAGCGACACTACAATCAGTATAGTATTAATTTTCTTTGTACCCACATTTATTCACCTTTCCTTCTTTAAATCCTGCTCAACTTACACAAACAATACCACATCCCATTAGCGGCTATGGATTCCTCGTTGGCTCTGGCTGATAAGCCAAATGGCCATTTATGCGACATTTTGTAAGCTTTCCCTCCGCAGCCAGGTCCACGAGAATACGGTTAGCAGTAGCCGCAGAAACATTGCATAGATCCAGGACATCAGCATTCATAATAAACTCGTGGGTTTTCAAAAATTTTTCAATTTGCAACCTGCGAAGAGTTGCCTTATCCACTGCTCCACCACTCATTTCATCGCTCACTTTGATAGCGTCAATGAGAGATGCTTTAATAATAGAAAGCATAAACTCGATGAACACAGTAGAGCTTCCAGTATTGGACGTGTTGATAGCATCATAATAAGCCCTCTGATTGGCATGAATCATAGACTCCACTGGCAACCATGCAAATGCGGGATTCCACTTGCTCAGTAATAGCGTGTGCTATAGACGACCGATGCGACCATTACCGTCCGCAAATGGATGAATCTGTTCCAGTTCATAGTGGAACACGCAGCTGCGAATCAGCATATGCACCTCACTATTCTTCGCCCATTTAAGCAGATCCCTGGTAAGGCTCGGAACATAATCCGGCAGTGTACCGAAGTGCAGAATATTACCTTGTTGCTCTACTACCGTCACCGGGTGACTGCGGAAATAACCGGATTCCTCTACTAGCCCCCGTGTCATAATTCTGTGGGCAGTGAGCAGATCATCTACACTGTAAGGATTCAGTTCCTCTAACCGCTCATAGATATCATAAGCATTCTTGACCTCTGCTATATCTTTAGGCGATGCCAGACGATGCCAGGACATGCTTGCCGTTAAGCACCGCGTTAACCTGCTCCAAAGACAAAGTATTCTGTTCAATAGCAAGAGAACCATGAATCGTACGGATTTGATTCGTTCGATGGAGTGTGGGATTTGCAGACAACGAATGGATTGACATCAGGACATCAGTTTGTCCGTAAGCTCCGCAATTTCCACCACCAGATCAATGATGGTATTGGTAATTTCAATAGGAGGATTCTTCATAATCAACCTCCAAAAGAGTTTTTAGTATTATACCTCTACTTCCTCGAAAATGCAATACATCACTCATTGCATCAATCATTATTAGGGTCTATCTGAAAACCGTCAACATGCCCAAACAGCGGGTCTTTTCCGCCTGCTGTGCACCATTTTCCCTTGTAATACACAAAGTATTCCTGCGGAAAAATGGCTTCAGCAGGCGAAAAATCCCTCGCTGTTGGTCATATTCCCGGTTTTCAGATAGACCCTAGTTTTAGAACTAACTATTACCCTATAATGCCAAAAGGGCGCATTGCAAAATGCGCCCTTTTCATAGTCAAAATCAAACAGAGGAGGCTATATCTATGCCAAAGAAACCACCCGCAACCCTGGGCATCATCTACCGTATGCCCCTGGAAGATTTGCACCCGCATCCATTGAATCCCTATGGCGTTCGGGACGATTCTGCCATGCAGGAGTTGGTAGGAAGCGTCAAAGAAAATGGGGTCCTTATCCCGGCAATCGCCAGACCCAGAAAGGAAGGTGGATATGAATTGATTTCTGGTCATCGCAGAAAGTACGCCTGCGAGCAGCTCGGACAGGATACCATGCCGGTCATGGTTCCAGTACGAAGAATCCGAAAGCGACAACCGTACCGACGCTCATGTAGAAGTGCTGTACGCTGTGGATAAGACCAACGGCGCGGATTTTCTGGCTGCTCTGGGTCTGGCAGAGGGCAAGAACCGCTATGAAAATGCGGATGCTCTGGATGCATCCAAGTATTTCTATCAGTCCGATGTGCTGATCTCCGCCCTGTCCTCCGGCCTGACTGCCAACACCACCACCGTGAAGAACACCATGGAGCGTTATGCTGCTGCCAATGGTGCGGCCATGCCCCTGACGGATTCTTACGGTAAGACCAAAGCTGAAAACCTACCCCTGGGTCTGTATCTGGTAGCAGAAACCAGAGTCCCTGAAATGGTCGTTTCCACCACTGACCCTTTCCTGGTATCCGTCCCCATGACCGCCGTCAACGGCACCAACGCCAATGACGGCGGCACCCGCTGGATTTACGACATTACCCTGTACCCCAAGACAACGGCACTATGATGTTCACCATCGTGGGTATTCTGCTCATGGTCGGCGCAACGGTTGTACTGTACGCGGTGTCCAACAAGAAGTCCGCATAAACGGAAAAGGCCGGAGGGGCCTTCCCCCTCCGGCTGTGTAAAGCTTATAAGAGTTCTTTTGTCTTTCTCGCCAGATACAGCGGAAGATTTGTAATGGCTCCGTCTTTACGATACCCTCTGCGGGAGAATCGCAAAGCGTGTCTGGGCTGATTCTGCGCGATATAGCGCTTGAACGAAGGTGCGGATTTGTCCTCACCACCCTTTGCTTCTACGGGAATGATTTCTGTACCGTATTGTAGCACAAAGTCAATCTCGCTGTTCTTATCAGCATAATACCGAGGTTCCACTTCAAACTGCCCCCGGAGCTGCTGTAAGACGTAATTCTCTGTCAACGGACCCTTGAACTGGTAATCTGTTTTCAGCAGGATTGCGCTGTTATCAATACCGGCCATGTATTTTAGAAGCCCCGTATCGAAAAGGAATAGCTTGAACTGATCCAGCTTGTCGAAGGCGGTCAGCGGATGCTCCATCTTCCCAACATTGTAAACCCGGTTCAGCATCCCGGCAGAAACCAGCCATTCAATGGCTTCCTCAAAATCTCTGGCACGAGCTCCCTCTCGCACAGCGCCATAGATAAATTTTTCATTCGGCTTTGCCAGTTGGGACACAATGCTGCGGAACACCATCAGGATGCGTCCGCTGTTGACTTTGCCGTTGTGCTTTGAGAAGTCGTTTTCATATACCTCTATGAGTTCACGCTGGATTTCCCGAATCTTTGCCGGATCTTTGTACTTAACCCAGGAAGAAACACACTCCGGCATCCCTCCGATAATGAGATAATTATTAAAGGCATCCAGCAGCCGATTGTGGAAGATTTCCTCTATTTCCTGTTCTTTCTGAATGCTTTCATAATAGGTGTAGAGGATGGGGTCCGTTGCATCCAGAAATTCATCAAAGGTCAGAGGGTAAATATCCAGAAGATTGACCATTCCAACAGGATAGGATTTCGGTGTTGCCAGAAGTGTTCCCAGCAAGCTTCCTGCCGCAATCACATGGTAATCGTTCGCCTTTTCTTTGAAGTATTTCAGGGTATTCAGTGCCGGAGGGCATTCCTGAATTTCATCAAAAATGATAAGTGTTTTCTCTGGCAGGATTTTTTTACCGGCAATCAAAGACAACAGTTCAACGATTCGCTGAGGATTCTTATTGACCTCGAAAATGGATTTCAGTTCATCTTCCTCGTCAAAGTTGAAGTATACAAAGCTATCGTATGCTGTCCGGCCAAACTCCTTCATCAGCCAGGTTTTCCCTACCTGTCTGGCTCCTTTCAGGACCATTGGCTTCCGATCTTCACTGGACTTCCACTGCATAAGGAATTCAAGTGCGTTTCGTTTCATGCGATTCACCTTCTTCCTCGGTTTTCAATGCTAGATTAACACGTTTTTCTTAAAAATTCAATAGATGTTTTGCACATTTTTCTTTTCTTTTTTTCGGCAGAAAAACACATTTTTTCTAAAATAAAATTTCTTGTTGTAGTAGTCAAGAAAAGTAGACACAAAGGAGTAGAAAAAAGTTGTATCACGTCGAAAAAAGTCACTTGAAAAAGTTGATACTTTTCTGGTAAAGTCCCTTGAAAAAGTTTCTCCCTTGTGATTGCTGTGTGTAAACTGACAGCTGATTGGTGGTATACACAATGCTGAAGCTGAGGGAATGGAAGAACACTTCCGGCCACAAGCCGCTGATCGTCAAGGGATGCAGACAGTGCGGCAAAACATTTTCTGTGCTGGATTTCGCAAAAAAGAACTATAAGCACGTTGTCTATCTGAATTTCTTTGAAAATCCGGATTACGCTTCCGTTTTTGCGGGTTCATTGGAAATTGATAACATTGTGATGCTGCTTTCCGCACTGCTGGGCAAGGATGCTGTTTTTAAGGCAGGAGAAACGGTTTTGGTTCTGGATGAAATTCAGGATTGCCCCGAGGCAAGGACCGCACTGAAATTCTTCCGAATCGATGGTCGGTATGATGTGATCGGCACCGGCTCTCTGCTGGGCGTAAAAGGCTACGGCAAGGAGCCGAAATCGGTCCCCGTAGGCTCGGAAACTGTGATCGATATGTACCCCTTGGATTTTGAGGAATTCCTGTGGGCCAATGGCATCTCGGAGCCGGTGATCGCCATGCTGCAAAAGGCGCTGGACGCTGAAACGCCGGTGCCGGAGGCGCTTCACAGCCGGATGAAGCAGCTCCTGTTGCAATACGCCGTCGTTGGCGGGATGCCAGATGCGGTGCAAACTTTTGTGGATAGCAAGCAGATGGATGAAGTCCTCCGTATCCAGCGGGACATCGTGCGTTCTTATGAGGATGACATGGTGAAGTATGCGGAAAAACAGGACAAGTCCCGCATCAAGGAATGTTTTCAGTCCATTCCCCGGCAGCTTGCCAAGGAGAACAAGAAATTCCAGTATTCCGTTGTCCGGAAAGGCTCCACAGCCGCCAAATATGCCGGAAGCCTGCAATGGATCGAGGACGCGGGGATCATTGCCCGATGCTATAACCTTTCCATCACCGAACTTCCTCTGGACGGCAATGCCGAGGAGGACACATTCAAGGTGTATATGCGGGATATGGGGCTGTTTGTCAGTATGCTGGAGGACGGCACCCAATACGACATTCTTCAAGGCAATCTCTACGGCTACAAGGGCGCTATCTTTGAAAATCTGATTGCGGATATTTTCTCCAAAATGGGACGAAAGCTCTACTATTTCCACAAGGATTCTGGGCTGGAAGTGGACTTTGTGATTCGCTATAAAGGCGAGTGTACACTTGTAGAGGTAAAGGCGGCAACCGGAAATATCAAGAGTACAAAGACAATTCTGAACCATCCGGAGAAGTACCATGTAAGCAGCGCAATCAAGCTGGGAGATTACAATGTTGGGCGTATGGGGCAAGTTCTGGCGCTTCCACTGTATATGGCGTTCTTACTGAGAACACTGTAAAAAATAACACAATCTGATGATATAAGGCAGCAGGCTGTTTCGTCCTGCTGCCTTGTTTTATCCCCAATGACAGAAATCTCAGGGTATTATTCCGCCAAGTGTCGGATTTCAGCGAGAAGGACTCGCAAAAATAAAAGATGGAGGATGTATTGAAAAAGAAAATAATAACGATCTGTGCCGCAGTGCTGTTTCTCACAGCATTGGGGATGACGCTGTATCCACTTGTTTCAAATTATGTCAACCAGAAGTATGCCTCTGAAATTCAGACGGCATATCAGGAGTTAATCCAGCAGACAGATGATTCCGTTCTGCAGGAGGCAAAGCAGCGGGCTGTCGCCTATAATCTGGCAATCACGCCCGGCACGGCGGATGCTTACAGTGAGGAATCCCTGCTATCCGCCGCCGAGAATTACGACAATCAGCTGGACATTGCCGGAAACGGGATTATGGGCTATGTGGAAATCCCCAAAATTCAGGTAAATTTGCCTATCTACCACGGCACGGACGCGGAGGTGCTGGATCGTGGCGTGGGGCATCTGCTGGGCAGCTCCCTACCGGCAGGCGGCAAAAACACCCACACCATTCTCTCCGGCCACAGCGGCATGGCAAGTCAAAAGATGTTTACCGACCTGGAACAGCTGGTTCCGGGGGATGTTTTCTATCTGAATGTTCTTGGTGAAACGATGGCATATCAGGTAACGGAAATCAACACCGTTCTGCCCTATGAAACAGACCTCTTAGGTATCGTCCCCGGTGAGGACCTGTGTACCCTCGTCACCTGCACTCCCTACGGTGTCAACACCCACCGACTACTGGTGCGTGGTTCCCGGATTCCCTATGAGGAAGCGGCGGTAATGGAAGAAGAAACTGCCAGTGTGCAATCGGTTGCATCCACCTGGGAAGCCAAGTATCTACAAGGATTGCTGATTGGGTGTGGTGCTGCTGGAATTTCCGGATTGCTTATGCTTGCTGCCACACGAATTTGCAAGAAGCGGTCCAAACACCGCAAAGGAGGCCGCTATGCGAAACGCTAAACTGCGGGGGCTGCTCATTGTGGTTATGCTGCTGGTGTTCCTCGCTGGGTTGGCATCCATCCTGTACCCCTACATCTGGGGTGCTGCTGTGGACAGCTCTATTGCCAATACAGCAAAAGACTTCCTTGAACGGGAAGAACCGGAACTGCCTACTACCACCGTCATCATCGATTCTATAGAGCCGGAGAAAGTCAAGCCCTACCCGGAGCTTTGGGAAGATATGGTCCGGTACAACCAGAGCATTGCCGCCCAGGGACAGTCTGGATTGTCCTGCGCCTATGACTACCAGAAAGCCAGCTTCCGTCTTGCAGACTACGGCCTTCCGGATGAAATCTTCGGCGTCCTGAGTATTCCTGCTATTGATCTGGGAATGCCCATCTACCTGGGAGCCACGGAACAGCATATGGCAGACGGAGCCGCCCATCTGAGCCAGACCAGCCTGCGAAGCCACAGCCTGCCTATTGGCGGCATGGATACCAACAGCGTCATTGCGGGCCATCGGGGCTACAGCGGAGCCAGGACAGCATTCCGTATCTGCTCATGCGGCAGGATGGCATTTGTCAGGTGACACGGAATCACTACACAAAAACCATCCAGTTCCGGGACATCAACTATGTATGTTAATACGATTCACACAGACGGTACAGTATATCGAAGCCAGATACCATGCGCTGGTGAAGCAATTTACCAGCGCACTCATGTGGCTTCGATTTCTTATCAAGTTAAGACAGGGGGGATCCCATCTATGGAAAAACTAATCAGCAGAAAAGAAGCCGCAGAAATACTTGGTATCAGCCTCACAACTCTGGATACCGCACGGCAAAATGGATTGATTGCTTATATCCAATATGTTGAGAACGGATGTGTCTATTTCACCAGCGCCTGCCTTCAGGACTATATTCAGAACTGTACACACCGCGCCAACCCAATCGTCCATAGAGAGACCTATCGCAAGCCTCGAACTACGCGTTGCTGATTTGACATCGTTGCATCTATAAACACTTTTTGATATAACCTTGGCAACAGCAGCTGTTATCATTATTTTAGGAGGTGGCGGAATTGGCAAGGCGAAAAAAGCTGATTCCCGATTACGGTACTACCGTTATTAAAGGCGTGGAATACTATCGCACCAGAATTGAAGACGCAGACGGAAAGCGTGTTGCACTCTACGCACTCACGCCGGAAGAACTATACGAAAAAGTCGAAGAAGCAAAACAGTTGATTAAAGACGCGAAGTTTCGCAGGACCTCTCCCACAGTAAAAGAATACTGCGAAAAATGGCTACTAATGCAGTCTGCCAATGTCAGAGCAACAACTATGATTGACTACACGTCCAAAGTCAAGAATTACATCATCGCTCCTCTCGGGCATATGTATATGGCATCCGTTACTGCGGACGATGTAAAAATCGCAATGGTCAGTACGGTGCCATCGAGTACACAATCCTGGGAAAGCCCCGGCAAGTGGCAATTCCGCCTCCTGTTCAGGAAAAACCTATATTGGAAAATCCAACGCAGGCAATTCCCATGCAGGATTTTCCTACGCAGGAGATTCCCGCACAATTAGGGTCTATGGAGCGAGGACGGCGCTCTGTGGTGGCCGGTGACGTTCTCTGAAACCGCAATCAAGGGCGGCTGCTCCAATTCCGATCTCGTGGATGGGATGCTCACCAGCGGCGAAGACGGGATTCTGGAATGGGCAAACCTGCACCCCGGCCTGCAATACCGCCTGACGGAAGTAAAAGCTCCGAACGGTTACAAGCTGCTGCCTGACGTCGCTTTCTCCGGGGAACTGCCTGCGGATGGTCTGACCGTGGCGCTTACAGTGGTCAACGCCAGAACCTTTACCATGCCGGAGACCGGTTCTGCCTCCGGCACGGTTCTGAAGGTGCTGAGTTTACTCACGGCTTTGGGCTGCCTGGGGCTGTTGCTTGCCAGAAAACGGAGACCATAATTTGAAATATTGTTATCATGCCAGGGATCAGCCCTGGATTTTTTATGCTCAAAAATTAAAACCAAAATCTAAAAATATCACATCAACGAAAGGAAATGTTTTATTTTATGAAAACTATTACAAAGGTTCTTTCCCTGATTCTAGCTCTGACCCTGCTCCTGTCCTTCCCGGTGGCTGCCTCCGCCGTAGAGCTGACCAATGTGCCGACCATTGACGAATCCAAGACTGGCTCTCTGACCATCTACAAATACGACCTGACCAATGGTGCGACTCGTTCCTAACTGAAAAGGTTAGGCACTAATAAAAGAACGAGAAAAATCGTTCTCTTCTTAGGAGAACTGGTAATCCGAAAGGTGGAATGCGGTATCCAGCAAGAAGTCTGCATAACAGAAAAGTTCCTAATGCGTTTCGTTCTTCAACCGCCGGAACAATTTATTGCCAACAAGCGGAGTAATGTATTGCCAATCATCGGAAAATTTTTTTGCCAATCGTCGGATTTTTCTTGATTTCGAGAAACCAAGACGGTATACTACTGGTAGACAAATGGAAATGAGGTGTACCAGTGAAGGTTTATCGAAAAAGAATCGCCGATGATATTCTGAAACGGAAGCTGGAAGGCAAAGGGGCAGTTCTGATTGAAGGTCCAAAGTGGTGCGGAAAAACCACCACAGCAGAGCAGGTTGCAGCTAGTATTCTCTACATGGACGACCCGGAAAAAAAGGAACAGAATATCACCATGTCGGAATTAAACCCCAAACGGCTTTTGCGAGGGGAAACGCCCAGGCTGATTGACGAATGGCAGCTGGCTCCCAAGCTGTGGGATGCAATCCGGTTTGAAGTAGATCACCGGGGGGAATTGGGCCAGTTTGTGCTGACAGGTTCTGCGGTGCCGCCGGACACAAAGGAAATCACCCATTCGGGTACGGGGCGTTTCACATGGCTTACCATGCGGCCTATGAGTTTGTTTGAATCCGGGGAATCCACCGGAGAGGTCAGCCTGAAAGCGCTGTTTTCCCAGCCGGAGGAAATCGATGGGGAATCAAAACTGACCTTTGACCAACTTGCGTTTTTGGTATGCCGGGGCGGCTGGCCCCAGGCAGTGGGGATGCGGGACGAAATCGCGCTGGATCAGGCAATCGACTATTATGATGCCGTTGTTCATGCAGACATTAACCGTGCGGATAATGTCCAGAAAAATCCGGAGCGCGTCAAAAGGCTCATGCGTTCTTACGCCAGAAATCAGGGCAGCCAGATTCCGAATACTGTGATTGCCCAGGATATTGCCGCCAACGATGAAAGCTCCATGGATGCGGAAACTGTTGCCTCCTACCTGAATGCTCTGCGCAAGATTTTCGTGGTGGAGGATATGCCTGCCTGGAATCCGAATCTGCGCTCCAAAACCGCAATCCGTTCTTCTGATACCCGGTATTATATTGATCCTTCTATTGCTGCGGCAGCATTGGGAATTGGCCCGCAGGATTTGGTTTCGGATTTGAAAACCTTTGGATTCCTGTTTGAAACCATGTGTGTCCGTGACCTTCGCGTTTTTGCCGATGCTCTGAATGGAGAAGTTTACCATTACCGGGACAAAGAGGGGCTGGAATGTGATGCGGTTGTTCATCTGCGGAACGGCTCCTATGGGCTGGTGGAAATCAAGCTGGGCGGAGATCGGCTGATTGAAGAAGGCGCTGCCAACCTGAAAACTCTGGGAGGAAAAATCGATACCGACAAAATGAAAAAGCCGTCTTTCCTGATGGTTCTGACAGGCACGGGGGATTACGCATACCGACGCCAGGATGGCGTTTATGTTGTCCCTCTTGGCTGCCTGAAAGATTAAAATTTTATAGGCATGAGCGAGCGCTTGGTTTTGACCAGGCGCTCGTTTTTTTGTGGAAGGAGGATATACCAAACGAAATCAAAACGCATTGTCACTATTGTTGCCGCAGCGCTCTTCCTGCTGGCATTTGGCCTGACACTGTACCCACTCATTTCAAGTTATGTCAACCAAAAGTGCGCTTCCGAAATCCAGACAGTCTATCAGGAGCTTATCCGGCAGACAGATGATTCTGTTTACAGGAGGCAAAGCAGCGGGCCATTGCCTATAATCTGGCAATTACCCCCGGTACAGCGAATGCTTACAGCGAAGATGCTTTGTTATCTGCTGCCGAGAATTACAATAGCCAGCTGGACATCGCTGGGAACGGGATAATAGGCTATGTCATAATTCCCAAAATCCAGGTAAATTTGCCTATCTACCACGGCACGGACGCGGAGGTACTGGACCGTGGCGTGGGGCATCTGCTGGGCAGTTCCCTGCCGGTGGGCGGCGAAAACACCCATGCCATTCTCTCCGGTCACAGCGGCATGGCAAGTCAGAAGATGTTTACCGATCTGGAACAGCTGGTTCCGGGGGATGTTTTCTACCTGAATGTTCTGGGTGAAACGCTGGCGTATCAGGTAACGGAGATCAATACCGTTCTGCCCTATGAAACAGACCTCTTAGGTATTATTCCCGGTGAAGACATGTGTACCCTCGTCACCTGCACCCCCTATGGTGTCAATACCCACCGGCTGCTGGTGCGTGGCTCCCGGATTCCCTATGAGGAAGCGGCGATTTTGGAAGAAGAAACTACCAGTGCCGAACCGGCTACATCCACATGGGAAGCAAAGTACCTGCAAGGGTTGTTGGTTGGATGTGGTGCCGCTGGAATTGCCGGATTGCTTTTTTAAGGGCACCTACGACACCCCCGGAGTCTCCCATGTAGGCATTTATGTGGGCAACAATCGGATGATTCACTGTGGAAACCCCATTTCGTACACCATCATCAACACCCAATACTGGCAGAGCCATTTCTATAGTCTGGACTTCCATGTAACCCCCATCAGCTCAGACACACATACATTACGAACCTGATATATGCCTCTGTCGATTCCAAAACAGTCCAGTACCTTGCAGGTCATGAAAACGGCAAAATAACGATGGACATATACGCTAAGGTAAAGTATAATCGACCTGAACAACTTGCATCCGTAATCAACACAGCCTTTGCATCACAAGAAAAAGCCACTCAGAAGGCTACGGGCTAACTGATGGGCTAACTGAAAAGAAGCACCCAAAAAGTGCTGGATTCTCTAGGGAATTTTGAATTTTAGCAAAAAGTAGTACGGTCTCAAGGCCGCCCGTCGCGCTCCGCAGTTCAGCAAGCGATAATCGACTGCTCAGACTATATCAAAAT
>OGPV01001566.1_pt1 | contig 15040 bp, 12 predicted proteins | sample 1553001 | NCBI WGS metagenome assembly OGPV01 (sample SAMEA2580268, study PRJEB22360) | human gut metagenome | biome: human gut; feature: human-associated habitat; material: faeces | place: Denmark | collected 2008/2010
CCGAGCCACGGCCCGGGCCCACCGAGACATCGAGCTCCTCGCGTGCCGCGCGGATGAAGTCCTGCACGATGAGGAAGTATCCCGGGAAACCCATCGTCTTCATGATGTGCAGCTCGAACTTCAGCCGCTCGGATTGCTCGTCGGTCAGATGCTCGCCGTAGCGCTTGTGGGCGCCGAGCATCGTCAGATGTCCCAGATAGTCGGCCTCGAGCTTGATGCGGTAGAGCTTGTCGTAGCCGCCCAGCTTCTCGATTTTCTTGCGGCCCTCCTCCTCCGACATCACCACGTTGCCGTGCTCGTCGCGCGTAAACTCGTCGAAGAGGTCCTGCTCCGTCAGACGGGCGCGGTACTCCTCCTCGGTGCCGAACTCGGCCGGAATCTCGAACGTCGGCATGATGGGGGCATGGTCTATCGAGTAACACTCCACCTGATTGCAGATATCGACCGTCGTGGCCATCGCCTCGGGGTCCGTCTCGCCGAATATGGCGGCCATCTCGGCCGTTGTCTTGAGCCACTCCTGCTTCGAGTAGAGCATGCGCTTGGGGTCGTCGAGGTCCTTACCCGTCGAGAGGCAGATAAGGCGGTCGTGCGCCTCGGCGTTGTCCTCGTCGACAAAGTGCACATCGTTGGTGCAGACCATCCGCACGCCGTACTTCGCCGCCAGGCGGCGCAGGTGCTCGTTGACCTTCAGCTGCATGGGGTAGGCCTCGTGATTGGCACGCTCGACGGTGGCCTTGTGCAGCTGGAGCTCCAGATAGTAATCCTCGCCGAAGACGCTCTTGTGCCAGCGAATCGACTCCTCGGCCTTCTCGAAATCATCGGCCGTGATGGCACGCGGCACCTCGCCCGCAAGGCAGGCCGAGCAGCAGATGAGTCCCTCGTGGTACTTCTCGATTTCGGTGCGGTCGGTTCGCGGGCGCATGTAGAAACCGTCGGTCCACGCCTTCGAAACGATTTTTATCAGATTGTGGTATCCCTTCAGATTCTTGGCCAGCAGGATGAGGTGGTAGCCGCTCTGGTCGGGCTTGCCCTCCTTGTCGGTCAGCCGGCGGCGCGCCACGTAGACCTCGCAGCCGATGATGGGCTTGAAGGCCAGCTTGCGGCGCAGCTCCCCGAGCTGCCGCTCGCATGCGGCGATTTCGGACGCGGCATCCTCCGCCGCCCCCTCGCGCAGCTCCGCAAGCCGTTTTTCGCACTCGGAGGCCTTGTCCTTGAGCTTGCCCTTGACCTTCTTGACGTAGTTGTAGAACTCCTTGATACCGAACATGTCGCCATGATCCGTAATGGCGATGCCGGGCTGGCCGTCGGCCATGGCCTTGTCGACGAGGCGCTGGATGCTCGCCTGACCGTCGAGAATCGAGTACTGGGAGTGAACGTGCAGATGGACGAATTCGGGCATTTCCTGACAGATTTTTCCGAACAAAGATAACTCATTTTCCCGACAAAAACCGGCGTGCCTGTTGCATTTTATCAACAAAATGCTTAACTTTAGATAGCCAATGAGGCAGCAACCTAAAACCGAAAAAGTCATGAACGAAGAATCGCAGATTGTACTGGCGGAGTACAACACGCTCATGGAGGCCGAAATAGCCAAGTCGATGCTCGACAGCGCCGGCATTCCGTCGACCATCCGCAACGAATACATGTCAACCATCTATCCGGTCGGCACCATGCCCGCCCAGCTCGTCGTCCGCAAGGAGGACTACGAACGCGCCCGCGACCTGTTGCGCCACCGATAGCCGGCCGCCCAACGCAGCGGGAGCCACCCCGAAGGGCGGCTCCCGTTGCCACGACGCACGCTGCGCCGCTTCCTTTCCGCGCCTGCCTCTGCAGCGCGGAGTGACACTATTGGGTCCGTCTCCGCCGACGGACCCATTTTCATGTCGGGCCGTCAGCTGCCCGTATAATAGACCCGATAGGTATACTCGCTGGGCACCGCCTTGCCGCCGATGCGCCGCGGCGTCCATCGGCCCTCGCTCTTGCGAATGACGCGCACCACATCGCGTACCATCTTCTGGTCGGGGTAATCCGACGCCTCGAGGATGGTGATGCGCCCGTCGGACTCGACCCGGAAGCGGACCTTCAGCGCCCCTTCGTTCACCGCCGAACTGCTGTTGGCAAAGTAACGCATGTGCGTGCGCGCCCACTTGTGGAAACTCCGGTCGGGAGTCTCACCCATGAAAAGCAGCGGGTCGCCCTCCTGCCTGCGGGCAATCTTTTCAACCGGAAGGCGCAGCTGCAGCGTCAGTTCCGCCTCGCACGGGCGGCCGCCGCGCGTTGCGGGGGTCCACGCTTCGAGGCTGTCGAGCGCCTGCTCCAGCACGCGGCGCGTAGCCTCCGACGCAGGTTCGGCATCGCGGAAATTGCGCCCCTCGCACGTGCGGTCCATATAACGCCACACGCTCGGACGACCCGTCGTATCGATAACCGTCCGCACGTAGACCACCGGCGTCAGTTCGGCAGCCTTGACCTCTTCGGCCAATACAATTCCCTCGGCCTCGCTCACCAGCCGCACGATAAAGCGCTGGGGCGGCGCCCCCTGGTAGAGCGGCGGGGTAGTCTCCACAGGCGCCGTCTGCTGCGCCGCAGCGCCACCGCCCGAGAGGAGCAATGCCGCCAAAATCAGAGTCCTCGCTTTCATTCGTATCATGATTTGATTCGTTATCGGCAATCCGTCGGGCTGCCGCAACCATGCGGCCACGCAGCCGCCCGTCCGACTCCGGCCTATTCGTTCCAGATGCGCCACGAGGCTTCGGCCTGCACGCGGAGCATCAGCTCGCCGTTGAGTGTCCGCGCCCCACGCTGCCGACCATAGTCGAGGAACTGCGTGAGCGGGGGATTGTAGACCAGGTCGAAGAGGCGATGGGACGGCGTCACGTAGCCGTAGGGGATGCGTGGCGCCTCATCCGAAGCAGGGTATGTTCCAACGGGTGTTGCGTTGATTATCAACAGAGAACGCTCGACCACCTCACACGGAAGATTATCATACGTATAGTCGCCCCGCGCCGCGTCGCGCGATACCAGACCGTAGGGGATTCCCAACTGCGCAAGCGCATACTGTACGGCCTGCGACGCACCGCCCGTACCCAGCACAAGCGCCTCGTCGGGCACCTCGCCGCCGAGCAGCTGCGCCAAAGAGGCATGGATTCCCTCAATGTCGGTATTGTAACCGCACAGGCATCCGTCGGCCGTGCGCTTCACGCAGTTGACCGCACCGATGCACTGCGCCTCGAAGCTGAGCCGGTCGAGCAGCGGGATGATTTCGCGCTTGTAGGGGATGGTGACGTTGAAGCCGCAGAGCTCCGGTTCACGTGCCAGCAACTCGTGCACCCCGTCGACCGACGGAAGTTCGTAGAGCGCATAGCTGCAGTCGCCGATGCCTTCGCGACGGAATTTATCAGCGAAATAGTCCGCCGAAAAGGAGTGTGCCAGCGTACGGCCGACAAGTCCGAAGCGTCGCATGGAGCGTTACTCCTCCTTTGCCTGACGTTTCATGACCCAGCTGCCCGCCAGTTCGATGGCGTAGATGAGCAGGAAGCCCACGATGCAGAGCACCACGGCCTCGACCAGCTGCGCATCCTGGTGCGTGAGCGCCTCGAAGCGGCCGGGCATGACGTTGTGCTCGACCAGCGGCTGCAGCTTGCCGTGGCTGTCCAGATAGGTCTCGGTCACCTCCTTCCAGGGCCACACCTTGTTGAGCGAACCGAACATGAAGCCCATGAGCATCGCCACGGTCACGTCGTGCCAGTGCTTGAGCAGCCACGAAAGCAGGTGCGAGAAGCTGATGATGCCGACGGCGGCACCGATGACGAAGATGGCCATCACCGGGATATTGAAGTCGCCGACCGCCTGCATGATATACTGATACTTGCCGAGCAGCAGCAGAATGAATGCACCCGAGATGCCGGGAAGAATCATCGCGCAGATGGCGATGGCCCCCGACAGCATGACAAACCACCACGTATCGGGCGTCTCGGTGGGCGAGGCTACCGTAATCCACCACGCCACGGCCACCCCGACCACGAACGACAGCAGGCTGCGCACGTCCCACTTGCCCACCTGACGGGCAACGAGCAGGGCCGAAGCCACAATCAGTCCGAAGAAGAAGGACCAGATGGCAATGGGGTGGTGCGTCAGCAGATAGGTCATCAGCCGCGCGAGCGAAAAGATGGAGATGGCGATGCCCAGCAACACGGCACAGAGAAAGCGGCCGTTGATGTGGCGCCAGAATTCGGCCAGGCGGAACGAGAAGAGCAGTTTGAGCGCCTGCAGATTGACGCTCTTGATGGAGTCGATGAGCTCTTCGTAGATGCCCGAAATGAAGGCGATGGTTCCGCCCGAGACGCCGGGAACGACATCGGCCATTCCCATGGCGCAACCCTTGAGGGTAAGTAGGAGGTATTGATGAAATTTCATCGTCGGTAGAATTTGCGCAAAGTTAATCAAATTTCGCGATTATCTGTAATAGTCAAGACTTGTTCTGACATTTTCTATACTATCGGACAAAAAAAGTGTCCGATGCCATCTGCGAAGACACGCAATTATTCTCACTCTCACAACCTGATGAGCCAATCACTTGCTCATCAGGTTGTATTTTCCCTGTATCCTGCAATTGATATCTCCTTGCCACCTCCATTCCTTCGAGGAAAGTCTGCATGGGTGTTTTCCCGAAACAGTATTTCCCGGAGTGCGTCCTTTGCGTGTTATAGGAGTTCATCCAAGTGTCAAGGTCTGTTTGCAGTTGTTCTATCGAGGTGTATATCTTCTTTCTGAAAGCGATGGCGTAGAATTCGTTCTGGACAGTCCTGTTGAAGCGTTCACAGATGCCGTTTGTCTGCGGGCTCTTGGCCTTGATCTTGGAATGGTCTATGTCCTCGATGGCCAGATACAGCTCGTATTCATGAGTTTCCCTGTTTCCGCAGTATTCGGTACCCCTGTCCGTGAGCATCCTCATCAGTTTCAGGTCATGCTGCTCGAAGAACGGAACCACCCTGTCATTGAGCATGTCCGCCGCCACGAGCGCGTTCGTCCTGTCGTAAAGTTTGGCGAATCCGATTTTGGAATAGGTGTCGATGACCGTCTGCTGGTAAATGTGCCCCACGCCTTTGATATACCCTACATAATAGGTGTCCTGCGCCACAAGGAAGCCTGGATAATAAGTCTCTATTTCCCCGTGTGCCTGTTTCTCCGCCTTGGCTTTTTCCAGCGCGGCCACCTGGTTCTCGTCAAGCACGATGCCTTCCTGCTCCACCTTGGTCGAAAGTGCCTTCAGGCGTTTCTGGAAGGTCTCCATGTCATGCCTGAGCCAGATGGAGCGCACTCCTCCGGGAGATACGAGTATGCCTTTCTTGCGCAGCTCGTTGGATACGCGTACTTGTCCCAAAGCCGGGTTGGCTATGGCCATCTGCACTACAGCCTGCTCTATGCGCTCCTCCACGCGGTTCTTTATCACCGGCTTTTTACGGGAAATCTCCCGCAGGGCCAGTTCTCAGTCCTGCTCGTACAGTTCCTTGAAACGATAAAAACTGTCACGGCTGTATCCCATAATCTTGCAGGCTCGTGACACGTTTCCCAACTGTTGGGACAGCTCAAGCAGTTCCAGTTTGTTCTTGATGACTTTTTCTGATGTGGTCATAACTTAATCTGCTTTTATGTTACAAATCTACTCTTTTTATGCGTAACTGTCAGATTAAGTCTTGACTAATTCAGTTTTACAACAGGGAGTACATCCTGCACCGGGATGTCCCCTACTATACCTCCCCTCCCGCCTCTGTGTCACTCTCCACTACCTCTCCGAGATTTGCAGGAAAGCCTGCGGCATACCGGTCACTTACTGGATAGACCGCTTCACCCTGCATGAGATTGCGAACCTCCTGTGCCAAAAGGAACTGCCTCTGTCGGAGATAGCCGCCGGGATGAACTTCTCGTCATTTTCCTATTTCAGCCGGTATGTATCCAGACATTTCGGCATTTCCCACACAATGTCTACAGGGAGTCATTAAACCGAGTACGTTAAAATAGGCGAAATGCAAACTATAACTCGATGTCTCCGTCAACACTGCCCTGCTGCCCCCATCCTTCTATCTGCACTCCGTCTAGTTCAATCTTATCGGAGGATACATTTATTTGAACTGTCAGGCATCTTCCTCCATCAAGCATGCTGACGGGCCTGCCGTCCTGATCATTGTCGGGAACACTTAGTGTACGCACCATGTCACCGAGACTTACTTCAAGCGTCACATTGTCTTTTTCCTGAGGAACTATAAAACATGATACCTGACTGCCCTGCATGGTTCCCACCTCTGACAGTCCGGAGGCCGTACCGTTCTGTATTGCCCCTTTTGCCAGATCTATGCCGCATGAGGAAAGAGCCTTGACCGATGTGGATATCTCAGACAGCTGCTCATCCGTCAAATCATCGGACACATACTTTACCACAAGTTTGTGCAGAGCATGCTTGAATACCAGACTCACTGCATCTTCTGAGTTTTTCCCGACTTGCACCGCCTCGGCCAGCAACAGGTCGGTTTTTTCCGCTGGGGAGACGACAAATGTCAATATTCCGTCCACTGCCTTCCCCTGGACAGGATAGCAGCCTGAGAAATATACGTTCCCGGCATCTTCCGGCAGATTGAGATCCGCCCATGAGAGATCAGTCGTCCCGACAGTGTAGCTTGTGTCTATATTCGGGAAACCGCTTCCTGAAACCACAAGCGTAAAGATATCCCCGTTGGAGAAATTTCCCTCTCCGTTCCCGTCAAGTGCGGGTGATTTGGTCAGGGCCTCGATGGATGTCCGGATATCTATCATCCTGTCAGTCTCATCTGTGCCTTTGTCCACAGGGGATTTCTCGCAGGAAACAGTCATCATTGCAAACAGGACAACCACTGCTATAATTAAACTGTAATATTTCGTCGTATTGTTCATCGTTATTTCAACTTATTGAATAAAACTTTCATTAATCTCAACTTCGGGAAATTCTTTCTGCCAGATATCCCGTTTCAAATCCACAACCGTTAAACTAGTTATCGCGTACGAGCCAGTCCCCAGGATTACTTTCCAGTATCCGCTGTCCTTATATGTGATCACTTCCCGGATCAGGCGGTGATGCTGGAAATCGTTGGACCCTCCATTGACTTCGAAACGGAAATGGTCATTGTTGTCCACATAATAGATGGCGGAGACATAACCCTCATCATCAAATTCCGCACCCCAGATTGTCATGACGTGTGTAGCTCCTACCCCACCCCGCACGAAACCTATACCCTGCTTATTTTCCAGAGCTCCTTTGATAATTCTGCTGAAACTCTCTTTATTCATGACGTCTTCAGGGCTGACCGCAACATCTATGTTGTCGAATATTTCCGTGAAATATCCTCCGTAATTGTCATCAATATCAGGATCCGGAGATGATATTCCCGGAGTCCCGCAGATAAACCAGTTAATTCCGACGGCATCCGAACCGCCTCTGTTTCTGGATATGTCTCTGAAAAAGTCGAAAATTTCACTGCCTTCAGTATCGGAAAACCCGAAAGAGGGGCGCGGATATGCCGGCCATGGATTTGAACTGTACCTTGCATCATACGCCTCGATATACGGTTCATTGAGCCGTGTCCACCAATGCAGCAGATTTGACGCGCCCGCCGCCCAGCACATATTGCCGTCATTGTATCCTGGATGTGAGCCACTGTTGTCAGGGTCATCCTTATCGCAGTCATACCATAAAAAGCCTTCCTGCCAGTTCAGACAAGTAATGTCGGATACTTTGTACCATATACCATCGGGGAAGTTTTCAGGCAGCAAGAGACTGTACTCAGGAACGACGGACTCGTCATCTTTTGGATAATCGGGCAGGCTGGCTGTCTTGACCCCGTAAACCCAGCACGTCCTGCCGCTGTAGTCTGTATCCGGGTCCGGATCAGGGTCCGGGTCAGGGTCGGTTCCGATATCTCCGTCGGATTTGAGACGCAGGTTGAGTACGGTCTCCTTCCCGCTCTCCAACACACTGCTTTCTCCGATCGTAGCCGGTGCCTTGTAGACGGATGTCTTTCCACCTGCGGAAATCTCCACCCATCCTTCGGCATATTCCCCAAGATCCCCGGGGAAAAGAATCGCCGAATACTTTCCCTCGGACAATATGCGGGGCGTTATGTCCTCCATTGTACCGGAAGGAGTGTCAATACCTCCTGTCGAGAGGTCGAATGAGCCTTCCGTAATATTCCTCACAGTGACAGTCAGATCATCAGGAAGAGAGCCTTCGTCACTTGAGATATTGATTGACAGACGGTGCATACCGTGCATAAAGGGCATCTCTATCACATCCCCGGTAATATCTTCCTGCTCTATGTCAAGGTGGCTCCACAACAAGTCAGAGTCCTCATACCCGTTACCGGTCTGGTCGGTGTCCACACGATGCGTGTGCAGGTTTGTCTCAGGCGAGACATCCTCTCTGGCCGGATAGTATGCTGAAAGGCGCACAGTACCCGAGCCAAGCTCACTTTTCTGCAGTTTCGGAGTCCATTGCCCGTCCTCCATGGTCAGTATGACCTGTCTTGTCTGCTCTCCATAGATATAAAGTCCGACTTTGTCTCCTTCTGTGAAAGATCCGCTGCCGTCTTCTCCAATCTCAGCTTTCGTACCCTTATTGTCTTGCGTGAAGACCATCTCTACATACTCACTGTCATTCTTCGAGGATGAATAGTCCTCAAATTCCGCGCATCCGGACAATAACACCGGAACTGCTGCCAATAACCGGAACAGGAGCTTACTTGTAATCAATTCTTTGTCCATTTTATGATAGTTGAATTTCACCGCAAAAGTAGTAAAAAAACAACACATTGACATTAGAATCTGTTTAAATTTATTTATAATTAGTTGTAAATCAGTAGGTTAATTGGAATATTTTCGTAACTTTATGATTATCAAGACATTAAAGTTATGCATAAGTACCCAACCAACCTGACTGATAAACAGTGGCAGGTTATAAAAAATATGTTAGACCCCAAAGAAAGATTCAGAAAATATTCACTGCGCTCTGTTTTTGACGGCATCCTGTACATCGTGAAGACCGGCGTGCAGTGGAGAATGCTCCCCTCGGATTTCGCTCCGTGGCAGACAGTGTATTACTATTTCAGCAAGTGGAAGAACGAGGGCCTGCTTGAAGAGATCTTCGACACCCTCCGCGGCATTGTCCGCCGTCTTTCGGGCAGGGCGGAGAGTCCCAGCCTTGGGATCATCGACTCAAGGAGTGTCAGGACCTCCCATCATATTGATGGTCAAAGGGGAATAGACGGAAACAAAAAGATAAAGGGCAGGAAGGAGCACATAGTGGTTGACACTCTGGGGCTGCCCATGTCAGTGAGAGTCCATCCGGCTAACGTCCATGACAGCGTAGGGGCGGAAGAGGGTTCGAATCCATGAGATACAAATTCCCTGGGCTGAAACGGATTCTGGCGGACGGAGGTTACAGGGGCGAGACTGTCAGGAACACGGTCATGAGACTGCTGCATTGCGACCTGGATGTCGTACTCAGGTCTGACAAACGGACGGACAGATTTGTCCCCATGCCAAAAAGATGGATTGTCGAGCGCACTTTCTCATGGCTCGAGAACTTCAGGAGACTGACCATTGACTATGAATACAGGGCCGATACGCACGAAGCCATGATGCATATCGCTGCCATAAAATTATTTTTGAATAAAATTTAAACAGTTTCTCATCAAACCAAACTTGTAAATTGATAGCAGAATACAAAGAACAATTTCCTAGCGATGAATATAAAATAACTCGTCTTTTAGATAAAATAAGTTTGATGACACCAGAAAATATACATATCAATACATTTATGTATGAGCCCTTAATTGATATGTCTATCATACACTTAGTCAAGCTCTATGAATTGGTTAAATCTGAAAAGGATAGAATAGAGCAACTCCAATTTAATGGATGAAGACGTATATTTTGTGTAGACAGGAGTTATTTCTGCAAATAAAGATAAAAGCAACATTTGGAGTGATAATATACAGTCAAGTGTGACTTTGATTATGCAGCCATAAATCATTATAGATAGGATGAAAAAAGTTAATAACAAATTTTGATTAGTTAAATTAAGTAGTGAACTTAGCGGGCGAAGATTTGTTCTTTGACAACCAAATCGGTATGGCTAAGCAAGTCGTAACCACTGCAAGTATGTACATGAGTAGAGGTGGTTTCAACGAAAAAAATAGCGGAGCAAACACCCCTAAAGAAGCCTTAAATAAAGGATTTATAGAGGACGATGACTACATCTGTGACGGAGAGTAGTCATCACCGTTGTCACCGAGGTGTGACCTCGCTCGCGAATTGCTCATGCAAATTGCTAATAATCAAATAATATGTAATAGTCAAGACTTGTTCTGACATTTTCTATACTATCGGACAAAAAAAGTGTCCGATGCCATCTGCGAAGACACGCAATTATTCTCACTCTCACAACCTGATGAGCCAATCACTTGCTCATCAGGTTGTATTTTCCCTGTATCCTGCAATTGATATCTCCTTGCCACCTCCATTCCTTCGAGGAAAGTCTGCATGGGTGTTTTCCCGAAACAGTATTTCCCGGAGTGCGTCCTTTGCGTGTTATAGGAGTTCATCCAAGTGTCAAGGTCTGTTTGCAGTTGTTCTATCGAGGTGTATATCTTCTTTCTGAAAGCGATGGCGTAGAATTCGTTCTGGACAGTCCTGTTGAAGCGTTCACAGATGCCGTTTGTCTGCGGGCTCTTGGCCTTGATCTTGGAATGGTCTATGTCCTCGATGGCCAGATACAGCTCGTATTCATGAGTTTCCCTGTTTCCGCAGTATTCGGTACCCCTGTCCGTGAGCATCCTCATCAGTTTCAGGTCATGCTGCTCGAAGAACGGAACCACCCTGTCATTGAGCATGTCCGCCGCCAGAGCGCCTCATCGGGTCCCGCGACGAGCCGGTTCGCCGCGGCATCGACCGACACAACGGCCATGCCCGCCGGCAGCGACAACCCGCGACGCTGCCCGGCCGTATAGAAAGCCACGCCGTCGTGGCGGCCGAGCAGGCATCCGTCGAGGCCCACGACCTCTCCCGACGGCTGACGGCCATAACGCTCCTCGAGCCATGCCCGGCATCCTCGGCCCCTCAGGAAACAGACCCCCATGCTCTCACGCACACCGGGGCGCTGCGGCAGCGACTCCTTCAACACGTCGCCCATCGGCGTCACCACCCGTTCGAGCAGCTCGGGCGCAAGTCCCCACAGGTAGTAGGACTGGTCCTTGCGCGCATCGAGCGTCCGGGCAACGTAGCGCCGTCCGCCGACGGTGCGGATGCGGAAATAGTGCCCCGTGGCAATCCACCGCACCCCGACCGAATCGGCATAGGCCGCCAGCGAAGGCCACTTGACCCGCGTATTGCAGCGCGTACAGGGCGCCGGGGTGCGACCTTCGAGATAGCTCCGCCCGAAATACTCCTCCACCTCACGGCGGAAAAGCTCCCGCACGTCGAGCACCTCATGCCGCAGCCCAAGCCGCCGGGCAGCATCGTACGCCGCATCGAGCAGCGCCCTGTCGCCCGTCATGTCGAGTGTCAGCGCCGTCACATCGTAGCCCCCGCTGCGCAAGCGCACAGCCGCCGCGGCGGAATCGATTCCGCCACTGAAACCCAGCACCACCTTCGTCTCTTCCATCCAATCCGTTTCAACCGACACGTCCGACACCCGTCCTCCGCAAAAGGCCGGCCCGCATCCATGTATGACAAACGGCTGCCTCCGGGCAACCGTATCTCCTGCAATTCTCATATTTTCCGCCATCCGGCAGCAGCATGCGCGTCTGTCCGTCCTCAATCCGGCCTCGGTCCGCTCCGCATGCACAACCCATCGCCCCATGCTCCACAACACATCCTCACATACGCGCTCCACGCTGGCTCTTTCCCCCTCTCGCTGTCACTCTTGCTTGCTCCCTCACTCTCGCTGACACTCTTGCTCGCGCTCCTGTTCGCTGCTCACTCAAACTCTCTGCTCTCTGCTCCGTCCTCTCGTTCCCCCTTGTCTCATTCACCACGCCGCTCCTGCTTCCAACCTGCTCCACTGCGCGTTCCCGACCTTCTCTCGTCTCCGGCCACCCGGTGCAACCGCTCTTTTCGATGGCGAAAGTCCGCCGGAGGCTAAACCTCGGCCATCATACACTCTTCGGGCTCCTGCGCCTCCTGCTGCTCGAAGAATTCGGGCTTCGACTTGCGGATAAAAGCGACCACTTCGGCCAAACCCTCGCTGAACTTGGCGAAATCCTCCTTGTAGAGGAATATCTTGTGCCGGTCGAATACTACCGTCCCGTCGGGATTGCTCTTTTTGCGACTTTCGGTGATGGTCAGGAAATAATCGTCACCGCGCGTGGCCCGCACATCGAAGAAATAGGTACGACGACCTGCCTTCACGGCCTTCGTCATGATTTGTTCGCCAAAGTCCTCGTTTTCTTTGCGAACCGGAATCCTAGATGTCATAACCTTAAGAGGGATTGATTTCGCCCACAAAGGTATACAAAAACGACAACTATGCAAAAAAAATAGATGCTTAATTTCTGATATCGAGCAACAAGCGTCCGCGAGACTCCCAATTCCGCAGGATTTCGACCGCCTCCGAATAACTTCCTGTCCGGCCTTCGTTCATCACCCGGTAGAAGGCCCCGTTTCCGTAGAGCCGCTGCCCGAGGAGCGCCTTGAGCTGAAGCCGCATAAATGACTCCGATTCAAGGTATTCCGCATCGTTGTAGGCGACACCCCGCTCGCACCCGAGCGTCACAAGTTCATCGAGCATCTGCTGCGAAGGCTCGAATCCGGCCGCAAATGCCGCAAAGTCGGGGTAGAGCCGTTTGAGCTCCTCGCGACGGGCATCGAGGCAGGAGAGGGCGTATTCGTTCACCACACCGCGGCGCACCAGCTCGGCATAGTAGTTCGTGTAGCCGGTCGTATCCTCCCGCACCACCACGTCGGGCGCAATGCCTCCGCCGCCGCGCACCGTACGGTGCGTACGGAGCGTTTCGTAGAGCGGCGCTCCGGCATCGAGCGAATCGCGGACCCGGTCGTCGTAGCGCCTCAGATGGTCGAGGTAATACTCGCGGCGATTGCCGTTCTCGTAGGGACGCTGAATCACGCGGCCCGAGGGCGTATGGTAGCGCGCCACCGTGATACGCACCGTCGAACCGTCGCCCAGCGGTATCTGACGCTGCACGAGCCCCTTGCCGAAGCTCTGCCGGCCGACAATCACACCACGGTCCCAATCCTGCACCGCACCCGAGACAATCTCGCTGGCCGAAGCCGACGACTCGTCGATGAGCACCACCAGATTGCCCCGGTACTTCTCGCCGCCGCGCGCCTCGAAACGGGTAGGCGAGACGGCACGGCCTTCGGTCGAGACAATCGCCGAGCCTCCGGGCAGGAAGAACTCCGCAAGCAGGATGGCCTGCTGGAGCAGCCCTCCGCCATTGCCGCGCAGGTCGAGAATCAGCCCCTTGCATCGGCCCAGGTCCCGGTATGCCTCCATGAACTCCGACATGGTCGTACGGCCGAAGCGATTGATTTTGATGTAACCGATACCCTCGGCCGCCATATAGGAGGCATCGACCGTGTTGAGTGGTATCCGGTCCCGCGTGATGACGAAATGCAACCGCCCGGGCACACCGTGGCGCACCACCTCGACCGCAACCTTCGTACCGCGCGGCCCGCGCAGGTAGCGGGGCACGTCGGCCATGCGCATCCCCACGGCATCGAGCGTATCGATGCGGACGATGCGGTCGTTGGGCAGCACACCGACCTGTTCGGACGGACCGCCCGCAATGGTATTGGCCACCACGATGGTATCGCGCAGCAGCGAGAACTCCACGCCGATGCCGCTGAACTCACCGTCGAAGCTCGCCTGCACGTCCTCCATCTCCTCGGCACCGATATAGGCCGAGTGGGGGTCCAGCTCTTCGAGCATGGCCGTAATGGCGCTCTCGACCAACGGCGCCATATCCACTTCATCGACATAGAGGGCCGCCACGTCGCGGTAGACCTTGAAGAGCTTCTGGTACTGCTGCAGCATCAGCTGCGTCTGCTGGTTGCCGCCAGCCTCCTGGGCAGCAAGCACCGAAGCGCCGAGAAGCCCCGCAAGGAGCATGAGGTATCTACGCATCATCTTCATCCTTTGCAAAAAAAGGGGCTCCGCCGACGGGAGCCCCGAATCGAATCGTCAGGCCAAAGCCCCGACCAGTTCATCGAAGGGCACCGAGCGTTGTTCGCCCGAACGCATATCCTTGAGTGTCACCTCGCGGCGGGCAAGCTCGTCGCTGCCGACAATCGCCACGAAGGGAATCGCACGACGGTTGGCGTGCTCCATCTGCTTCTTCATCTTGGCAGCCTCGGGATAAATCTCGGCGGCCACACCCGCGTCGCGCAGCGCACGCAGCAGTCCGAGCGATGCAGCCTCCTCGGCTTCACCCAGATTGACGAAGAGCACGCGCGTCGAGCAGCCGACCCCTTCGGGGAAGAGCTCAAGACCCGTCATCACGTCGTAGATGCGGTCGGCACCGAACGAGATGCCGACGCCCGACGTGTTGGGCATGCCGAAGATACCCGTCAGGTCGTCGTAACGGCCGCCGCCACCGATGGAACCGATGGCGAAATCGAGCGCCTTGACCTCGAAGATGGCACCCGTATAGTAGTTCAGGCCGCGCGCCAGCGAGAGGTCCAGCTCGACGGGCAGCTCCAGCCCCAGACGGGCCACATGGCCGAAAATGGTCTCCATCTCGGCAATACCCTTCAGGCCGGTTTCCGACGAGGAGAGCACCTCGCGCAACGAAGCCAGCTTCTGCGCATTGTCGCCGCTCAGCTCGAGAATCGGCTGCAGACGCTCGACGGGCCCCCCCCCCCAACCCCCAGCGGGTCGGAGGCCTCCAGCATCCGTTCGTTCAGGGTCTTGAGGATGTCCTTTTTGCCGTAACGGATCAGGTGCACTGCGCTTTTCACGGCCTGATTGTAGTTCTCGCAGCTGATCTTGCCGCTG
>OGPV01001569.1_pt1 | contig 15027 bp, 7 predicted proteins | sample 1553001 | NCBI WGS metagenome assembly OGPV01 (sample SAMEA2580268, study PRJEB22360) | human gut metagenome | biome: human gut; feature: human-associated habitat; material: faeces | place: Denmark | collected 2008/2010
CGGGAGCGGTTTCTTTCTCCATATATGGATAACCATCACATCTATCTAAGGATGCATCATCATTAAATCTTGAACAAACAAACTTTGTAATTTCTGGTTTTGTACAAGTTGCTTCCTGTGTTACTTTATATTTTACATAGTCATGTCCGATCGGGTCAGCTAAATATTCCCACCAGACAGCATGACAAACTTTACATTCATGTGTAAAGTATAGCGGTACAACACACCCAGCACTTCCCTTTGGAGTACCTTTATTCCATACATGATTTCCATTACAAGAAGAATGATTGTTTAGATAACTTAAATCCTGCGTTTTATAGGTATCTCTGTCATCTTTGTAAGCTTCATCAATCGCTGTAGTGGTAATCCGTAACCAGTCATAACCCTGTAAAAATGATTCATATGTACTTATATCACTTTTACAATTTGTAGGATCAGAATAATACCATTCTCCATCAATCTTCATTAAATTCCATGCATGACGGTCGGTTGCGGTAGCTCCTTCTTCATCTATGACATCCAGTCCGACATATCTTCCCATGTAATTGCATAACTTCGTCATACCAGCACATACTGCCTGCCGTTCCACCATCGCATACATACCAGACTGATTTTTTGCATAATCCAAGTTGTATTTGATGTTTTTCCGGTTTCCAATCCACTTACAGACCGCATACGCCTTGTCATAATCCGACTTTCCAGCCACATCCATGTCTTTTACGGCATTTTGTACGCCGGTTTCGTATTTTTGGAAGAAATCCTTATCGAACCTATATTGAACACAAATAGAAACTGTACAAGTATATCCATTATCTGTTTTCTTTAGATCATTGACTAAAAGGCGAAAATCTCTTAAATTCTCATATCCACTGGAACGAGAATATGAAAAGGATAGAAGTTCATGTTTTGAAATATTGTTCCCAAACATCACCCAATTTAGAGCAGTTTTTTCTACATCCTGAGTAAGGCTATTGCTATGGGCATGATTCCATTCGATTTCTTTATCTGTTTTTATCTTGATAGGAATTTTTCCCGTAAAACAGTCAATCTTTCTATCTCCAACAAGATCTACCGCATAGCGTGTAAGATTATTAACAGCATCATTATAAGAATTGTAATCCTCCTCTTCAAAAGTATACTCTGCATAAGGGTCTCCTTCCCATGTCGTACTGGTTTCTGTTTGCACCGTATCCCACTTTACAACACTCTCATCCGTATCCTTTAGTTCCATTGCATGTGCTTTTGTTGGTAAGATAATACCAATAAACAGTACCAACAATGGAATCAACCATCGTTTTTTCCTCATCCTCATAAATTAATCCTCCTTGTTTTATATTTATAACAATAGTATATCATAAAAATGCTTTTTGTTATTTTTCTGTATAAACCATTTTTATCTTATCATCCAATTTTCTTCCTTATATTAGTATGATGGAATGAGCAAAATTCAATTATTTATATTATAGGGGATAGAGGGGGTATGTGTTCCTCCAGCGAGGTATACTACAGCCTCGTAAAGAAGCCGCGGTCAACTTCGCTTGCCCGCCGGTGTATCACCACCATTTTCTTTATACTCTACAAATATGCTGGCATTAATTTTGTGTAATAAAACATACATATATGTGTGTAATAATTTCACAGATATATGAGTGTAATTATATCACAACTATATCTGTGATAAGAAAACACTCATGTATCTGTGGAGTTAAAGCACACATCTTATGCTTACTATCATGGAATCGGATTCTTTTCATAAAAAAAAGACTCACATCCGAAGATGTAAGCCTCATTTATTTTTTATCGTTCTGGCTCATCCCATGATTGTTGTGGATGCTGTAGGTTGTAGATCTGCTGTTTTAACTGTTGATTCTCTCGTTGGGATTGAGCCAGCTCCTGTTTATAATCTTGTAGTTCATTTCTGGTATCTGCAAGTTCTAGTTCTGTTCTTACGAGTTTCTGTTCTGACTTTTCCAAATCCCGTGTTAAATCACGGACCTGCGTTATATTCTCCCCACTTTTCTGAGCTAAAGCATCAATACCAACCTTTATGGCTGTAACATCAACCCCTTGTTTTTCTACGTCTTTCCGGAAGCCTTCCATCCGGATTGACTCATCATGAAGATGATCGAGCCTTGTTTGTGCCGCCGAAAGCTGTTTTTCCAGAGCAGCATGTTCTTTCGATAAACCAGTATGTTCTTTCGATAAGCCAGTATGTTCTTTCGATAAGTCTACATGGTCTCTGGAAAGATTCGTTTTTAAATCTGTTAATTGATTTTTGTTTGTAAAATAATTTGTTATTAAAACACTAATTATACCAAATACACCAGCTATTAATCCTGTACTTACTGCTGATATAATAGTTGCCTTCATAATAATTCCTCCTGTGTCAATTAATCTTAACGATTGTAACACAGTTCCGCTCATTTGTGTTAAAAACATCATGATTTTGCTCCTTTTGTTTTTAATATGTAAAAAGACTCACATCTGAAGATGTGAGTCTTATCTATTTTTATCGTTCCGGTTCATCCCATGATTGTTGTGGATGCTGCAGGTTGTAGATCTGCTGTTTTAACTGTTGATTCTCTCGTTGGGATTGGGCAAGTTCCCATTCACGGTCACGTAACTTTTTCTCTGTATCTGCTAACGCTTGTTCTGATTTTTCCAAATCCCGTGTTAAGTCTCGGACACGATCTGTATTTTCTCCGTTTTTCTGGACTAATGCATCAATGCCAGCCTTTATTGTTGAAACATCGATCCCCTGTTTTTCTACATCCTTCCGCAAACCTTCCATCCGACTCATCGTGAAGATGGTCGAGCCTTGTTTGTGCCGCCGAAAGCTGTTTTTCCAGAGCAGCATGTTTATCATTTATTTGTTCTTTCAATCCAGTATGTTCTTTCGATAGTCCAGCATGTTCTGCAGATAGTGTATTATTTTTAACATTAACACTGTTTTTTAATTCAGCATGATAAACATCCATTTTTTTATCTAATTTTTTTAATGTATCTTTTTTTGTTAGTAGATATGTTAATAATATACCACCAATATTAAATAATCCAGCAATAATAGCTGCCTCCATGATAATTCCTCCTGTGTCACTTAATCTTAACGATTGTAACACAGTTCCACTTATTTGTGTTAAAAACATCATGATTTTCTCCTTTCTTCTATTAATATGGAAAAGGACGGTTCATAACCGCCCTTTCCATCGCTCTTATTTTATTGGTTTCTTTCTCTTTTTCATCTGATAAATACCTAATCCGATAAACAATGCCATCGCCAATACGATTGGCAGATAAGATAACCAGTTCTCGAATCCACCGGTAAGTGGTGGAGTTGGAGTTTTTTCATTATCCACGTCATAAGTCAGATCGTAGAAGTAATACAGGTCTTTTGCTTTATCGTATTTTCCTTTTGAGGTATCTGCTTTCATATCTTCAGCTTCTTTTGTAGTCAGTGCCATCGGCACGGTAACATTGATCGGATCTTTCATCAGTGTGTAGCCTGGAAGAGTCTTTGTCTCAGTAAGGACATAATCGCCTGGGTCGAGGTTATCGAACAGAATCTCTCCGTTCTCATCGGTCTCTTTTGTAGCAACCAGTTCGGTCTTCTTATCAGCAAGGATTTTTTCAATCTTAAAGGTGACTCCCTTTAACTTCTTCGTCTTGCTGTTTTCACGTTTGATGACTTTGATACTGGATGAGATCGCTGCGTTTTCAAACGTACCTCCGAATTCCTGATGGTCTTTATCTACCGTAAAGGCGATATATGGTGTGCCATCTTCCTCCTTACCGGCTGTCGCATTTTCAAGGTCAGAGATCTTATTAAACTCATACCGGCTTTCAGAACCCGATTCTGTGATCTTATAGTCTCCCCAGTCGAGGTCGTCAAAGGATACGAACAGAACCAGATATTTTTTCCCATTGATTGTTATGACATTATCCTCATCGGATACCGTATTTTTGGTAAAGGTCACGGTCTGTTTATCCGTATACTCTTTTTCATGAACCGTCTCTCCAGTGATTGTAAAAGTAAAGCTCAGATCGCCATGACGGAGATCTAAAGACTCGACCGGGATCATCTTGGATACGGAAACGGAGCCTAACTGCGGGTTGCTCTTATTGATCAGCGATGTTTCTGACCGCTCTGTGACGGAATCGGCATCTTTTGTAACAGTAACGTTGGAGGATAGTTCGTAGTCTGGTACATCTTCTTCTTCCCATGTATACTCAATCTTCCGGCTGCCCTTATACTTCGGCAGGTTGATCGTTTTTGCTGACCAGTTGTTCTCATCAGATAATACGACATTTCCATCGGTGATATCTGTTGTCGTTCCATCACTCTGTTCTAATGTCAGCTTTTCTACCCGCTCCCCGTCAGCTAATAAATGAACTGTTACGGAATCCGGACGGAGGTTATACAGGTTTTCCTCATCATTCCATGACTTGGCAATCTGTGCGGAAGTATACTGTGCATATGTATTCGTCAGGTCGGTATGGATATACGTGTACTGGCTGTCGGATGAAGTTGTTGTCTTGGTATCTGTCAGTTCATAGTCCTTTGGTAAGCCGGACGTATCCTCTTCCCATGTGTAAACATACTCTTTGCCGACATCATCGTATTTTGGTAAAGCGTCTTTTTCTGCAACAGTAAATGTCCAGTTATTGCTTTCACTCAATTCTATGTTTGAGACTTTATCCAATACGACTCCATTCTGTAAAAGCTTTACAATAATCTTATTTGGTCTCTTCTTCGGTGCATTGTCATTATCCTCCCAATACTTGGTAACGGATGGGATGACTTCTGAGATATCCTTATCATACCAGTTGTAGAACGTCACACAGTTCGTCTCGCTGTCTTTGAAGTAACCATCTTCATACTCTCTGGTGTCCTTTTTCCATTCTGCATCATCCGGTACGACTTCTTCGTAATAATACTTGCTTAAGTCGATATCATCATCAAACGCATATGTCCATCTACCCTCTTTTGTAAGCGTGATAGTCTTATATAAGTTTGTCTTTTCTTTATCCGTATACATGTGGATCGTTAAAGAATCCGGGCGTTCTGTTTCATCTACATAGCCCTCGGTCTTTTCTTCTCCCCAATTCTTCGTGATCGTAGGTGCCTTGATATCCGAGAATGTCAGGGCAAAGGTATACGTATTTTCTGCCAGATTGTAGGTTGCTGAGATGGTATCCGGGTTGGCGGCATTGACTTTTGATACAACCTCGTTACTGCTTAAGTTTAAGTAATCGATGTTCGGGATATACGCTGTGTTCTTTTCTTCCTGTGGATATAAGGAGTAACCTCTTGGTGGTATCACTTCCACAATCTTGTATAAGTTCTTCGCATCCGGGTTTACCGTATAATATCCGATCGGCAGCTTGTCCATACCGGCACGTCCGCCATCGTCCGTATCTTTGTCGATACTTTTGATAGTCTTGATAAAGTCACCCTCTTTGATGATGGTCTTGCCGTCATAACTCTTTAAGTCCGTTGCTGCATAGACTTTGAACGTAGCAGACAGACCGGAATCTTCGGCATCCGCTGCCCCTTTCTTTGCGGCATCGATCTTTAAGAGGGATAAGGAGATGGATCTCTGTGTATCTTCCACATCCGCCTCTGTCTCCGGGTGTTCGTCCACTTTCGGGTCAAGCTTTAAAGTAGCTGGATCTTTGACATCGATCGTGACTTTTAAGATACCCGGATGTCCTTCCCCGCCATCTTCCGCCTTTGCATAATATGGGCTGCTCTCCTTTAACTGGATCGTAACTTCCAGTTTTCCAGATCTTTTACTCTTGTCATCGGCAAAGGTCGGGTACTCTGGACTGATGGATGCGATGTCATCATCTGTTAAGTCTGTGATGCTCTCACCCTCGCCATCACTGTAACATAACGCATAGTTAAAACTGTCTGCTGTAAGTTTTCTTGCTGCTAATGTTTCCTCATCTTCCGTATCCGGGTCTGTGTAGAGGTAGAATTCCTGTTTTGGTACGGTATAGATCCCTGTCTCTGTCGGCTCGGTATTTGGTACTTTCTGGTCGGTATCCCCAACATAAATCTTCTTTAACACACCGGAGTTAGCAAACATCCCTACCGTAGAGTTTAAGCTGCCTGTCTCCCAGTTTGAAAGGTTTAATGACGTTAACTTTGTGCAGTAAGAAAACATCTTGTCTGCATGAATCATGTTTGACGTATCGACATGATGAAAGATGACACTCCGCAGCTTCTGGCACTTGTAGAACATGGAAGAAGAGATCTTGTTGAACTTCACTTCCTGTTTTGTTGTCTGCGTGGAAACGTAGAACGTACCCTCATCCTCCGGGTCTTGCCATAACACGACCGTACTCTTGCTGTCGGCTGGGGTCGGGTTGGCTTTTGTCCCTACCCTGTCTGCGGAGACATCATAGACCGCTTTGGCACTTGCTGGTGCTTTTTCATAAGTAAAGATTACTTTCTGGGCGTTGACGATATAAGGATTTAATTGCTCACCTGTACAGAGGAAGTAATCCCCGTGGCTTGGCTGTTCTTTAAAGTTCTCATCGTCCGGCTGCCAGGAACCTATATCAAGGTCCTTTGCCCCGGCATCCCATGTGAGAACGACTTCGTGTGTCTCCGTATCGACATCAAAACCGTCCGGTGCTTTTGTCTCTTTGATATAGTAATGCCCCATGAAGAAGTTCTTCGTGTAGCTTGTCTTTTTGTTTGTAAAATCGGCATAGCCCTTGCTGTCTGTTGTGACCTCATCGATCTTTTCATCTTTTTTCCAGATCACATTTCCGGCATCATCCATGATGTTCTCCCCGGCATATAATGCATAGACGGCTCCAGCTACTCCGGTATCTTTGTAAGTAAACTCTTCTGTACCGGAAGCATAGCCTGTCATAACATTTCCTGTCTTATTGATACGGATACGTCCGTAGATCGGAGAATCATTAAATCTGCTGTAGGCACTGTCCGCGTTGCTCTTGTTGGCACGGAAAACGAGTTCGCCATCCGTTTCTGCCACATGGTCTGCATCGATTGTGATGACCTTTTCCTGATAAGGGAAATCCGGGTCAGAGGAATCCTTGCCGGTATCTTCCTCACTTAAGAGATACCCAGCCGGTGCTTTTGTTTCTTTGATCTTGTAAGTACCAAAGGAAAGCCCTTTTACCGTCACTCTTCCAATCTCGGTCCCGTCTTTTCCGTCTCCTGTGTAGTATTTTCCAAGTTCTTTCCAGTTATCTCCCTCTTTTTGATACAGGGTAAATTCGGCATCTTTTAATAAAACGCCAGTATGGGTGGAATGTTTTTCGATGGATAATGAGATCGGAAGTTCCTTATCCGTATATCTTCCATCCTCATCCCCCAGTGTAAGGATATGTTTTTCCTGTTCCTTTGTAAGGGTGTTTCCTTTTACGAACGCAGTCATTTCTTTTTTACTGAAAACACAGTCATCTTCCCTTACCACAAAGACGGCATCCTCATTGTTCTCTTCGTTTAATTTTTCGTGGAACTTCGAGCCATCTGTCTGCTTCAAACTGTAGACACCCGGCAGCAGCCATGGGATCGATACCTTTCCCTCTTTGTCTGCTTCACAGATGACCTCTTTTTTATCCGGGTCTTTTAAGTAAGTGCCATCGTTCTTTAAGACCTTAAACTGTGCCCCGGCTTCCGGTTCCACTGTCTTTTCGTCTTTTGTCTTAAACTTCTTAAAAGTGGCGATACCGTAATTGATTTCCTGGTAGTTGTTCTTTTCGCCAGACCACTGTGTGGAGCCTTCATTCTCCTTCCGCTTTAAGTCAGCTGAAAAGATCGGTCCGCTCAGGTAGTAGCCTGTGGTACCGGAGGTCTGCACGATCACAAAACCGTCCTCTCCGATCGCGGAATGCATCCGTCCATCCTTATCTTCTACACAGTCGATATCCACGGAAGCTTTTCCTGCCTCATCGGTCTGCATGGTCGCAAGGACAGCATCCGCATACTTCTGTACAAAAGCATTCCGTTCTTCCTGTGTCCAGTCCTCCCCGTTTTCTCTTAAGTCAGCAAGGTCAGCCTTACTGATGGAAGAGACGTTCATGACAGCAAATCCGGCATCCGGTTCCACGGTCCGTCCCTCTTCATCGTATTCTTCCCTGTCCTGATCAAAAGCAACTTTATATTTGTCAAGATAGATCCGGTCACCCTGATAGGTATTGTCTACGGTATATTCGAACGTAGTCGCTGTCCCATCCTCGTTTCCGAGATCTTCTTCTGTTACCGTAAATGGCTTATCTTCCATGAACTTGTAGGAAGCGGTTCCTTCTATCTGCTTTAAAACATAACTTCCTGCCGCTTTAATCGCTGCACTCTTTGCGTAGCCATTTTCATTCGTTGTAAATGGCTTCCCGATCATGTTTCCATCCGTATCATAGATCGCAAACTTCGCTCCTTTTTCCGGATGGTATGTCTTTGTGCCGCTTAACTCTGTCTTGCTCATCACTTTATGAATGGTTACGGAGCAAGGGAGCAGTTCATCCACGGTCTCTCCACTGTCAGATGTCTTGCCAAGCACAATGTTCCTGCCAGAATAGATATCATTTTTATTCGCGTCCGTATCATCTTCAATGTGAAGGGAGAACGGACCAACTTTAGTCATGTTTTTTGGGAGTCCTTTGCTCGTCAGTGTCAAGGTATAATAGCCATATGGGACATCTTCCCATGAAGCTGTACCATCTTGTGCAGTTGTCTTTGCCACACCATCCGTATATGGAGTATCTTCTGAAAATTTAGAAACAGCTTTTAAGGTGAATTCGATTCCCTTTTCCGGTTTGATCCCCGTCTCGTTCACAAGATCATTGACATATTTTGTGATAGTCACGGTTCCTTTTTTTGCTTCCTCGTTGGAAGTAAGGGAAGTGATCGTCTTTCCACTTTCTTCTTTTGCCAGCAGGGTATCACTGGTCCCATTATCATATAAGATAAATTTATGTGCCTCTGGATCTTTTTCAAATCCGTTTGGAGCCCATGTCTCTTTGACCCAGTATGTACCGGCTGTTAATCTTCCACTGTTTCCTTTATAGACCGTCTTTCCATTCTCTGTCTGTTTGGAGATATTGATGGAAGAGACTTCGGTTCCTTTGTCACAACTGGATTTATTATAGACGGTATAAACAGCACCTTCCAGAGAAAGGTCTGTGGAATAGGATTCCTTACAGGTCTTATACAGGCTGATCGAGCCATACTTTGGTGTATCCGAGAAGGTATAACTGATCGATACTGTGTTTCCCGTCTCTTTTTTAGTCACGGATTTTACTTTTCCATTCACTTTGATGATATGATTCGGTACGCTGACCTCTTCAATCTTCCAGTCTGCGGAAAAATTCGCTTTGGCTTTTGCCGCTTCATCCGCTGCATTTTTGGCGGCCTCTTTTTTCGCCGCTGCCTGCGCTAATGATTTATCCGGATAGTTTCCATCGTTTTTACATTTTTCTTTCTGTTTTTCCGTAAGCTTATCCCAGTTTGTCACATATTTCTTTTCCGCACTTCTTTGTGCAGAAAATGTCCTCGTGACCTTATTGGATGCCTTTCCATTACTGCCAGTAGTCAGGTTTACGGTAAGGGCTTTTCCATCTACATCTTTTGTTGTCGCTTTGAATTTTGCACCACTTACGACTTTTTTTGTAGTAGAATCGGTCTTGGTCACTTCCACAGATACTTCTTTGGATACTTTTCCTGTTTCTTTTGCTGTCACCGTATCATACTCTGGTTTCGTCTTTACCCAACGGAAATAAGGCTGATGCGTGATCGTGTTGCCATCTTTACACTTGGTATTCCTATATACAACAACATAGCCTTCTACTTTGCGCTTTTTAACTTTATTATAAAGTGGTAATATCTTTTTTTGATAATTCCATCCCTTACTAGCAGCTAACTGTGTCAAAGCGGTTTTTACATTTTTTCCCATACTCTCAGCCCAGACATAAGTCTGGATAAAATAGGACTCCCGCTCTGTTGCATTAGATGGTTTCACATCTTCATAGAACCAGCACAACCCTTTTGCGATCGCAGTAGTATTATGGATAAATTCGGCATCATTGGACTTCGTAGATTTCCAGTTAGAAGCAAAAACTACTTTTTTTGTATAAGTATCGCCCGGATGTCCACGCCCAACCGCATAGCCGCAAATGACACGTTTGTTACCATCATCCGCATCATCCATTACGAATTTACGAAAAGGGGTCGTTGATTTATGTCCTACTTCATCAATCGCTACTGCTCCCATATCCGTGTTAGAATGCAGTTTATGTCCTGTTTCTTTGTAATCTTTGATCGTGTCTGCTGCCTGTACCTGCAGCGTACCTTTTGAAAATACCCCCGTATTTGCAAAATCTCCAAAAACAAAAGCAAAAATAAAAACAAAGATAAATAGTCTCTGTAACCATTTTTTCACTATCAAATTTTTTCACTCCTTCCTATTTTATATACAGTCGGTAATCTTATTTTTCTCTTTTGCAAAAAACTAGGGTATTTTTTGCGATAATCGATAAAAACGCATTTTGTTTTCTCCCCTTTCTGTTCTTTTTATAATCCTTACATTTTCTAATATGTTTTTTTTGGTAGCTCAGCCGTTATGTTTTTTGTGAAAAATTCTGAACAAAAAAAGACCCATACCCTTTCAGGTATGAGCCTCTTAAGGAACCTATTTGATTCCCTTACTTCACTAAGCCTTCTTTTAAAATTCTTTCTTTTAAAACATAAACTTTCTTAGGAACCTTAACTACCAGTTTCTTATGAAGTCCCTTAAAAGCCTTTTTGTTTAAATTCTTTTTTGTAAACTTTACAGACTTGATCGTGATCTTCTTTAAGTTCGGACATTTGAAAAATGCTTTATTAGCAATCTTCTTTACATTTGCACCAACAACAACAGATTTTACTTTCTTGTTGTTCTTTACAGCCTTTGCTGCAATAGATGTTACTTTGTAAGTAATGCCTTTGCTTTTTACAGTAGCAGGAATGGAGATTTTCTTCGCATTTTTCTTTGCTGCGATAAAACTTACTTCTTTTCCTGCTTTTGTTACCTTGTAAGTCTGACCTGCTACAACAAATTTTGTACCAACTTTAGCTGCTTTTTTTGCAGGCTTTGTAGGATTTACCACTGTAGTGTTATCCTTCTTGTCTGTAGACGGTTTTGTATCATTCTTCTTGTCTGTAGATGGCTGTGTATCTTCTTTTTTGTCTGTAGAAGGTTTTGTGTCATCTTTCTTATCTGTAGAAGGTTTTGTGTCATCCTTTTTACCTTCTGTAGTGGTGTCTGCCGGTTTAGACGGCTTGCTTTCTTCCGGAAGTTTTGCAATCTCTTTTGTCTTTGTTTCACCACAAGTTAAACAGGTAAATGTCTTTACGCCTGTAGATGTTGTCGTAGGAGCTGTTGTCACTTTTCCATCATTCCACTTATGTCCAGTTGCTTTTTCTGTGATTTCTTCTTTTGTCTCATCACAGGTAGAACAGGTATATACCGTTTTTCCATCTTTTGTACAGGTTGCTGGTGTTACTTTTGTTTTCTCCCAGCTGTGTCCCAGAGGCTGTGTCACTCTTTCTTCTCTCTCTCCACATTCCCTGCAGACATAAAAATCTTTTCCAGATTCTGTACAAGTTGGTAACTGGCAGGCATTGCTGTCTTCTTCCCAGTCATGCCCATGCGCTTTTTCATCTACTTCACCTTTTTCCAATAAAGTGCCGCAGGCAGTACAATAGGTATCACCTGTATAACCATCCTCTGTGCAGGTTGCTTCATGGTCATTATAAATACCGATATCATCTTCATCATGAGGGCAGGTCGCTGGTTCTGCAGTCAGTGCCTGTTTTTCTTCTGCACCACATCTTTCACAGACTAAATAAAAATTTCCATTTCTAGTTGTTGCATTGCTAAATTCATGTCCAAGAGGCTTAATTGTTGCGTCTTTCTCAACAATACTACCGCAATCAGGACAATACATATCTCCTTTTCCTTCTGTTGTACATGTAGGCTTAACCGTATAACGCCAGTATCCAAACTCGTGGTCACAATCTGCCGGATCAATCTGTGCTGCAAATGTAGGAACTGCCATAGTCATTGCCATAATACCTGCCATAATACTTGCTAAAATTTTCTTTTTTGCCATTTTTTTCTCCTTTTTTCTTTGTATACCATTTACTTAGTTCTTTCTATTCAACAGGGATGCGGATTTCTCTCCGTCACTGTTGATAATTTTGGTTCCTCCTTCACGATATTTATATCATCATTGAACTACTCAAGAATTTTTATAAGAACTTTTTAGCCCCAAAAAGAAGATTCCCTTTTCAGAGAACCTTCCTTTTCCTATTTTAGAAGCGAGAAATATCCTGGATCATTTGCCGTATCTATATGTGCCATCCTTGAGTCAACGCTATTTTTATTATAGACTGTTCCATTATTGCCTAAGATAGATATTGCTTTATAGAACATATCAGAATCTAGGAATGGTCTTTGGATGAATCCTGTACCCGTCTTTTTCCACTGTGCATATAAAGTTGCCGAGATCAAACGATTGTCGTAAGTCGCTCCATTTTTATACGAAATCGTGTCTGTGTACTTATCAAAAGACCATCCACGGAATTCGTATCCTATTCTCGTAAATGTATTCACAGGAAGTGCATAAGACTGATTTCCTTTATGAGTGACACTATTTAGCTTTCCGGTGCCGCCATTTGCATCAAAGCTTAAGGTAAAATCGTCTACATTGTATAAAGCATACAACGTGACGGTGCCACCGTCTTTTATAGCACTATATGCCTGTCCAGGTGTGTATGATGTTCCTGTTCCATCCGGTTTTGTATTCCAACAGGTAAATTCATAATTATTCTTTTCCGGGCTGACACTATTTATATATAGTCCGTGATCACCATACTGCATACGATCTGGATAATCTGTCTTTGTTTTTTCTTCTAATGTCCAAAGCTGTGCAACGGTATGGTTTGGCGTATACTGTTCTATCCAGGTATTATCTTCTGCTCTGCCATTTACGACATCTAAACATTTGTTTGTCTGCTTATTGTAAATGCTAACCTTACCATTTCCTTCATCGGATAAATACCAGAGATAGTCTGCTTTATCATTTTGCTGATTCCAAAGATTTATTGCTTTATTCGATTGATCTACATTAGGATCACCATCAAGATTCAATGCCAAACCATTATGAACGCTGATGATATAATAATACTGTGTATTTTTATATCGTTCAAAGAGCCACTGTGTTTGTGTAGCAGCATCATTTTTCCCAGAATAGATAACCGTTGCCGGATTTGATCTAGGCTCGTAGTCCATTCCATATACATGCATGTACATATTCGTTCCACAATCCGATTTCATATAATATACACCGTTCGGGATTATCTTGCATCCATTCAGACTTGTTTGATTTTTCAAACTTGAAGGAAACGAACCGCCCTGTAGATTATAAACGAAGTTATGCTTATAAGCTGTCCAATGGGCGTACAGTGTCGTATCTGCTGTGATCTTATTTGTCGATGATGCTTTTGTTCCCCCAGTTTTTGCCGTATACCAACCATCGAACTTGTACCCTTTCCTAGTCAGATTATCTAATGCGCCATACTCTTTACCAGTTATCAGCGTCCTTGTAGCAGGAGTTGAAGGACCTCCATTTGCGTCAAACTTTAAAGTATACTCTTTCGACCAAGATGCCGTTACTGTTTGGTCACCGTTACAAAGAGTTACGGATGTAACCGCTTTCTTGCTTGAATTGTACCATCCATTGAAATGATAGCCCGATCTTGAGACTTCAGGTAATGAAGTTACACTTTCACCACAATATTTTTTAAACTCTAAATTATTACCATTCTTAGAACCACCTTTTGTTTTGGTAAATGTGCCAGAATCAGGGTTACAAGTCAAAGTATACTGGTTTCTTTTTACAGATGTAGAAAGCGTGGTATGAAACCATGCTAAAACATCTGTTAGACCCTTAACTTTTCCTTTAAGCATGGATGTATTGATGAGATTTAAACGAACTGGTATAGTGATTGTACGATCCGAAGTATTATGTCCAGCGTATTTGCTAAAATTATAAGAAACATCATATGGAGCTTCTTTTTGCCCCTTTGGAACTGTTACCCCGGTACCAGAAACAAAACTAATGTTACCATATGGCGTTTGACCCTTAGAATTTTTGCTTTTATTTTGACCATTCAAATAATAATGCGCTTTTAATTTGAATGAAATGTGAAATAAGATAGTATTATAATAACCGTCAGAGTCTTTTACCGTATTTTTAGTCCCTGCATCCGATATTTTTAAGTCTATGACAACACTACCGTTTGGAGATGGATTTGTTATATCAGATATTACTTTAACAGGTCTTGATTTGCTAGTAAAGAGGGTTTTATGATCACCTGATTCTGTAAGTTCTGTTTTTGTTCCTGTATAGTATACATGAACAGGCAGATTAGCATCACCCACCTTTATATAACAATAACCATTGGGATTATAATTTTTTTCTGCCGCCAGCGCAACATTATAAAACAAAATCCCGCAAAAAGCGATGATCCATAAAAAAGCAATCCCCATTGGCAGCCATCTTTTCCATTTCGGAGCCGCTCTGCTTTCCTGTTTATTTCCATTTTTTAACCTTGTCATGATATCATCTTCTCCTTTCCTGTTACAGAACATCTTATATCCTTTTTTCTGACAGGAGATGCCCGTTTTTTTGATGATCTGTTTTTCTCTGTTTTGCTCTGAGTCAAATTTTTCTCCTTTCTGACTTTTAGAAAAAATAAAAGTCTATTTATAGGTTAGTATGAAAGATTAGGAAAATTCAATGAACATATACCCAACCCTTCTTTGCATTAATATGTTTTTTCTTGCAAAACAAAAAGCCCCGGCTTTTGCCAAGGCTTTACAACAAGAGAAACTTACCAGATTTAAGTTTTCTCCACTCATGGTTCCGGCAGGACCATATACCGACAAATTTTCAAAATAAGGAGTTGTGTGTTCTCTTGTTTGTTTTTATATCTTATCATGCAGAAAACAG